>SESG01030685.1_pt1 | contig 19526 bp, 21 predicted proteins | sample 3171421 | NCBI WGS metagenome assembly SESG01 (sample SAMN10866946, study PRJNA518727) | freshwater metagenome | biome: subpolar coniferous forest; feature: holomictic lake; material: water; isolation source: holomictic Lake 227, 6 m and 8 m depth | place: Canada: near Kenora, Ontario | collected... | reverse complement strand
ATTTTTAAAGGTTTATAGTGTAACAAAAATTACCCAAATTCTCCAGTACCTTGACTATTTCCAGCTAATCCCTGTTCAGCATTAGCAAGTGCTCGTGCACCTCTAACTGCTCGATTAACTTGCACATTTGCTGCTTCATCTTCAGCATCTAAAAATCTACGGGCTACGATTCTTACAAGCGCCGGATTAAAGATTGCCAGAATTGCAGCATAAATTGTAACACCCATTAGAATTAACAGCACCCATCCATTATAGACATCTGTGGAAAGTAGAGCATATCCTAATTTATAAAGAGAATAAAGTCCAAACATTATCCAAGCAAAATGTTGAAGCATTATCAATCTGACTCTCCCACCACCTTGCACAGGTGCAGTTGCTGCTTGATATGAAAGTCCGGTTATAAGAGCTATTGGAATTAATGAAGTTATTGTTAATCCTAGCGCTTCATAGGAAGTTAAAACTGATAATACTTCTGCAGGAGTTAGATATGCAGTTGCCAGGAAAGAAATTAATCCTGAAAGTAGAATTACCCATCCACGATTATTTACTCCAAGTATATTCCCCAGTACAAGTATTATCACAACCATTACAATTAGGAAGAATATCAGTTTGGCCACCCATCCAGCGATAGTACCATTTGCTAGATTATTAAGAATTTGTGAGGATCCAAGATTAAGTCCTTCTATGGCTCCACTAACCAAAACTATCGATGAGATCATCAATAGGGATGAGATTAAAAGAACTGCAAGAACGCCCCTGTTCACTTTTTTCATGATATATTAGGAGGTATTTAGTTTAAAAACTTTCCCTTTGAAAGGATATCTATGTGGTGCGCTGTTTAATTCAGTTTTTGCGAACTTTTTTAAACTTGATTTATCTCTAAGATATATGAATAGAACAAAGAGAGGAATAGGTATACTGGGCTTGTTTGCATTTTCACTAGTGCTTTTGATATCTTCCGTCAGTGCATATTCATATTCGGGATTTGGCTCTGGAAATATAGGAGGATTTGTTGATACGGCAATTAGGGGGATGCAGGATGTTGCTACACCCATCCTGGGGGCGGCATTTGGGCAATATTCCACTACCGACTTTTTCTTTGCAAAGGTTCTGTTGTTTTTACTTCTGATTATTGTTTTGAAGTTTGCTCTGACTCAAGTTCCACAATTTAAGAAACAGCCAGGAGTTATCACAACAATTTCAGTAATTATATCAATTTTATCAATGAGGTTTATTTCTGAAAATAATCTAACTGAATCTGTTTTGCTACCCTACAATACTCTCGGAATTGTACTAGTTACCTTGCTTCCATTTTTGATTATGTTCTGGTTCATTCATAAAACGATGAATCATTCAGCCGGAAGAAGAGTGGCCTGGGCGTTATTCCTGTTGGTCTTCTGCATACTCTGGTTTAATAGATTTTCTGAATTATCATCACTTGGAAATCAGATTTATGGTGGTACCTTAGTTCTTGCAGTTTTGGCAGTGTTCATGGACAGACAAATATCAGTTTATTTCAGTTTGCACGAAATAAGAAAGGCGGAAAGGTTTATTCATGACAGAACAATAATCTCTCTACTAAGTGAATTGGATAAGTCTGAACAGGTGTATGCTTCAACGGGAAGCCAGTATGCACAGGATCAGATTACGAGAATAAAGGATCGCTTAAGAGAGCTTGGCGTAAAGGGCGTAAGATAAAATGAGCTATTAACGTATTCTTAAAGAAATTAAAAACTATATGTGATTATTTACCCAATCTTCTAAATCCGACTACCTTATCGCCGTGATAAATTGGAACTTCCTTTGGCTGTTTGCTGCTTCCACCAACCTGTATAACAAGAAACAATCCCAATGCTATTATTATAAGGCTGACGACGGTCAGGGGCGTTTTTCCTATTAATGATATGCCTGGCACTTTGATTGCTGCATTTACTACATCGAAGGTGAATGCAAATCCTGCTAAACCTATGAGCGTTACAATGTATCCTAGAATTTTTCCTGTCATTTTCCTCTTCCTAGTATTAGCTAGGGGATTTCATATTTAAATGTTTCTTGGGAAACATTTAACACCCCCTTTGCGTTGGGGAATAGCTATTTAAGGGAGATTTTATTCTTTTTAATATGGCTAGTTATGATTTACTTGGCAACATAGTGCTATTCAAATTTCCTAGGGGAACTTCCAAAAGCAAGAAATTGAAGGAAGCCAGGAGTTTTCTAAAGACCCATGAACAGGTGCGAACGGTATTGGAAAAGTCGGGAAAATTTAAAGGCAGATTAAGAACACACAAGGGTAAATTCATCCTTGGTGAAAAGACAAAGGAGGCAATATACAGAGAGAATGGCTGCTTCTTTAGATTTAATGTTGATACCTGTTACTTTTCTCCTAGACTAAGCAGTGAAAGAGCAGAGATTGCAAAAATGGTAAAAAAGGGTGAGAAAGTTTTAGTTTTATTTGCCGGAGTTGCTCCATTCTCAGTTGTTATTGCCAAGACTGGCAAGCCATCAAAGGTTGTGTCCATGGAGTTGGGAAGGGAATGCAGTAAATATGCCCTGGATAACGTAAAGAGAAATAAAGTTAACGTTCAGGTTGTGCAGGGAGATGTTCGCCGTGTTTTGCCCGGAATAAAAGAAAAGTTTGATAGAATTGTGATGGCTCGTCCGAATCTCAAGGATTCTTTCCTCGATGTGTCCTTGCCTAAAGCTAAGAAGAATGCTATCGTGCACTACTATGGATTTTATGAAGCGGAGAAAGTTCAGGAATTGAAGGAATTGATAGTTGATTCGGCTAGAAAGGCCAAAAAAAAGATAAAAATTTTGGGGATGAAGAAAGCGGGCGATATCGGAGTTAGAAAGTATAGATATAGAGTAGACTTCAGAGTTTTGAATTAATAGTTGTTAGGTGTCTAATTAGATTGAGTTGTTGCGGGAGATAGCAATGTGCTTTTGATACTGTTTGATGTTTCATATTTCATCGGATTGCGGTTTTCTTTTTTAGATTCCTGAGATATTGCCCTAAATCCTCTTTCCAAATCTTCCAATATATCCATTGGCGATTCTAAACCTAGAGATATTCTAAAGAAACTCTGGGTGACTCCAATCTTAATTTTTTCTTCAACGGAAAGAGAGGCATGACTCATGGTAAATGGATATGCTATGAGTGTTTCGGGGCTTGCGAGGCTTTCTCCATAGATGATGTTACCTCTTTCTTGAATTACTTCTATGAATGTTTTTATTCTATCCAGATTGGTTTCTTTTAACTCAAATGAGACAACCGAACCAAATCCATTTTTTATTTGAGATTTTGCAAGAGAATGATGAGGGTCAGTTTTCAAACCGGGATAGAGGGTTCTTTTCACTTGGTTGTTATTTGAGAGATATTTTGATATAACGTATGCATTATTGCTCGTTTCTTTCCATCGAATGTTTAAGGTTTTAATTCCCTGAATTATTCTGTAGCATTCATCGGGAGAAAGTACTGCCCCGATTGTTTTTTGAAGGAACTGTAATTTTTCATGGAGTGCTAAATTTTTAGTAATTATTGCTCCACCAAGAACATCATTGTGTCCCGACATGTATTTACTAAGGGAATGAATTATTGTTTCAGCTCCATAGTCAAAAGCCAGGGTTGCGCAGGGAGGAGTGAAGGTCATATCGGCAACGAATGGGATTGATGTTTCTTCTGAAATTTTTTTAATCAATCTAAGGTCTATAACCTTTAGAGAGGGATTGGACAGTGGTTCAATAAAGAAATATTTAGTGTTTGATCTTACCTTGCTTAAAATTTCATTTCTACTTTCAAAGGAAGAAGTGGAGAATACAATATTGAACTTTTTTAGGAAATTTAATAGTCTTTGCGTTCCACCATAGACTTCTTCTGGAATAATTATATGATCTCCAGGATTTAGGGTTAGAAAAAACATTGTTTCGGCTCCAAGACCTGAACTGAACACGGTTGCATAACCCTTTCCTTCGATGGAGGCGAGCTTATTTTCCAATATCTTTCTTGTGGGATTATTTCCTCGAGCGTATTGAAATTCTGCCTTTTTTCCAAACTCCTGTCGGTAGGTTTTAGATCTTACCAATGTGGGGGCTACTGCACCAGTTAGAGGATCTGGTGATTCTCCTCCGTGGATAAATTGGGTTTCTATTTTTCTTTTCATCCCATTTATTAATTTTTTAGGTTTATAATATCTGTTGATAGAATTATTCCTAAAGGAATAACCTTATTATTTAATATTCTGATTGGACTGGATATTGAAGGGCGTCTAATAAATTGGAACTCTAAACTTATTCAATTAATCTGGTGAGATCGTAGTGATCATCCTTTCTTTCCGGACCAAGTTTTTCAGGGTTTTCAACTAATTCAATTTTTGGTATTTCATTGTAAATGTGTCTCGCTTCCTGTTCTAGAACTTGTTCATTTGACTTGCCCAGAAGTCCCTTCCTTGTGCCTGGTAGGCATACTTTGTAAACTGGAGTTCTTTGATTTTCCATTTTATTTTATCTATCTTTATAACTTAAGGTTTGCTTTTAAGGATGTTGGTGCTTCTCCACCATGCCAGGTGAATCTTGGCCTGATTCTGACGGGATAGATTCTTTCCGAGTTATCATCCAGGAGAATTGCCGAACCTTTGAGCGATGGAAGATCGTTCATGTTTTTTTGGATACTACCGAGAACGTAGGTTTGCATTATTTCATTCAATGCATCTATATCTGCCTTTGCGGTGAGACGATGGGCAATGACAATATCCGATTGAGTCATAACGTCCTTGTGGATTTGTCCAGGTTGTTGCGTTGCTAGAACCAGGGAAATACCTGGTTGTCTTCCTTCTCTGAGAAGTTGAATAAGTGCATCAGAGGCAGGAGTCTTTCCTTCCTTTACTAGGAATTCGTGTGCTTCATCTACAAATATCCAGACTAGTGGATCTTGATCTTTTGCCTTATAGGATAGATAGTCCTGTCCGTGTTGGATTGCATTCATTTCTTCTTTTTTCCTTGAATCCATACGAGAATTGAAAATCTTTCTGCAAATTAGGCTAATTACCAGAGCTCGGACGTTGTATGCACCAACTGAACTGTATACTGAAGTGTCCAACACAGTGGTTGTTCCGGCATTGACCAGATCTGAGACTTCAATCCCTTTATCATCCTTTGAAAATATTCCCCAGGTATCTGCCGCTCCAAACATGGAGGAAGCTACTTCCTTTGTTTCCTTGCTTGCTCTCTCATCCGTTTCCATTAGGGTTTGAATGTCATTTAGAGAAAAATCTTTTTTGTTTTCCTTTAGCTTGCTTACGATTCTTTGAATCAAAACTCCTGGAAGACTTGTTATATCTAAATTGAATATGGTAATCCAGTCTTCCGAATCAAGTTCGGATGCTTTGAGCGCAAAGGTGGCATCGAATGGAATATTTTTCTTTCTGTATTCTTCTACCTTGCCGAAAGGAACGAATACTTTTATTGGAAGGTTTTTTGTTTCAAGATTCCAGTCTTTTAGTAGGCCAATATCTTTTTCATTTTTGTATTTCATTGTCCAGAATATGCCCATGGTATCAAAGATGAGTGACGCAACGTTCTTCGCATTTTCAGCGGGAAGATTTGCGAGTTCTTCTGCGATGACTCCGAGTGAATAACTATTGTGTACTATTATATTATTTGCTACAAAGTTATGATTATTAGGAACGGAAATGTCATATACTGTAAATTCTCCTTCTAAAATTTCCATAGATATTATTTCATCCCAGAAAATGTCTGATTGGGCAAGAAGCATTAATGGATTACTTTGCTCTACTTTAGCTATTTGCATTAAGGTATGTCTTGAAGGAGAATAGTGAATCCTTTCTCGCATTGCTTTTGGATGTTTATAACCTAATTGCCTTCCTACCTCAGCCCAATTTCGAGGTTTGTAAATTTCCCATACTTCTTTTGGAACTGTATCAACATTTGGGTTCTTCTTTCTTTGGAGGATTTCTTGACGAGCAAGAGGCGTTCTATCTTCCTTCTTACCAAAGAATCCGATTTCATTAATAAACTTTAAAGAGCTTTCTTCGTTTAGCACTAATTCAAATGCTTTAAACTCTTTTTCATTTAACTTAATTATCTTATTTCTTAATTTAGATAAAATCCCAAATCTTACTAATAAACTTTGTATTTGTCTGATCATTATTTCAGAAGAACAGGCATAAGAAATTTCCCAATAATTTCCTGAATTGTATATGCTTCCGTCGCAACTGAAAAGACGATTTAAGAAAATGGAAAGATTTTCTTTTTTTAATTGCATTATGCTTTTTGAGAGTGTTTTTTGAGTTGCTAACTTATTAAAAATTCCCTCTCTTTCTATTAATTCACGTATGCTTCTCTTTTTGTAGACATTTTTATTCTCTTTGGTGAATTGTCCCCGTTCGTTTCTTTTTTCATTTCCCGAGAGGACAATATTTCTCCAACTCGGAGAGGATATTCTATAATGATTTTCCTGCTCTTTTATCAATTCTAATGAATTATCAAATGCTTTAAGGGACTCTCTAAAATCATTTACTATCTTTTCGTCTGCATTAGAAAAGAGAACTATGCTTTTTGTATGGCCTTCTGCAATTAAATATGCTAATAACTTTATCTCATCTAATGGCATTTCTTTATCTCCGAATGAATTTAGCGTTCTAGGTGTAGCTATTCTGCTTCCAATTCCAAGCTTTTGAGTTTCTTCCCAGCCCTTAATTGTTAAAAGAGGATGTTCAGGGGTTAGTTTTATCTCTTTTCCACTTCTTAGTCTTAATTTAATCAGCTTCTCAACCTTCCTGGAAAAGAAGTCTGACTTTTCAGTTTGTTCAATCTTTAATTTTTCATTCAAAGAAAGTATTTTATCTTTGTTATTAGCGAGGCATTTTATTGGTATTTCGAGTCCGTTATCTAAAGTTATGAGTGTATCTTCATGAAGGCACTTCCCACTTCCCCTTTTTCCAGCCACAAGGACGACGTGGCTTCTCGCTATGTCCATCCAGAGTTTGTTGGACAGGGATGTGTAGTTTCCCATTTTTACATAACTTTTTCCAAGATATATGAGCCCACGGTCACCGAATTGTGCTTTGTCTGCTGCGTCTCTACCAATTATCAGATTGTATACCATCTTTTTACGAGAATAAAGAGTTAGGAGATTTATTAAATGTTGTTGTAGTTAGGCTAGAATGTTTAGTTGACATTGTGGGAACATTTAATTAGTTTACCTGCCATGTTTGAGTATGGCTATTTCACCGATGTGCGATGTGTGCAAGAAGGAATTGAATGAACCTGGAGCTCTTTTGTTTAGTCCTCCTGACGGAAATAGTGTAAAAAAGTTTCATCTTTGCAAAGAGTGTTATAGCAGAATAGTAAAAATAATTTCATAAGGTTTTTAAAGCAGGATTATTACAACCAGTCATGCCCGAACATAAAAAAGAGGAAATTAGTGTGCATTCACATCATACTTCTGGAAAGAAATCTGTTCTTTCTTCTGTGCGTTCAAATCCTTGGATACTTGTTTCCATTGTTCTTGCAATCGTTGTGGTCGTTTCTCTATTTAGTGGACTGGGCATAAATTCAGGTGGTGTTTCTTCAAAGGTTGCCGGAGAAAATCTTGTTAAGTTTATAAATTCTCAAGGGCAGGGGACGGCCAGCGTTGTTTCATCTGTAAAGCAGGGTGAATTGTACAAGGTTACCGTTAGTTTTAATGGACAGGAGATTCCAGTTTTCGTTACTCTTGATGGGATCTATTTAATAACTAATCCAGTTGCTTTGGATGGCGCAACTGATACTACTGCTGGAGCTGGAGATACGACTGGAACAACTAAGATTGATCCTTCTAAAATTCCAATTGCTGCAGATACGCCAGTTACTGGAAGTGCAACTGCCAAGGTAACCATTGTTGAATTTTCTGACTTTTCTTGCCCATTCTGTGTAGCAGCTTCTGGCGATGATCAGGGCATGATTGATTATATGAAATCTAGAAGTCCAAGTTGGGAACCTATTGTTACAAATGTTATAAAAGATTATGTACAGACTGGAAAGGTTAGATTTGTTTCATTCTATTCCATGGGACATACCGGAGGACATCCAGCACAGTCAGTTGCATGGTGCTTGAATGATCAAAGTTCAGCATTATATTGGAAGTTCTATGCTAAGGCATATGAATCATATGATTCGCAGAAGCAGACTGCACAGGATGTTGAGGATTTGGTGAAGATGACTGCTCTTGCAAAGACAGTTGGAGCCGATGCAACCAAGTTGAAGACATGCCTTGACAGTAAGAAATATGATTCAAGATTCGATACTGAACAGGCACTAGGACAGTCACTCGGAGTGCAGGGAACACCAGCATTCTTCGTAAATGGACAATTGGTAAGTGGAGCAGTTCCATACTCTCAAGTTAAAGCGATTATTGATGCCGAATTGGCCAAGTAATAAAATGAAACTAGCAGAATTAAAATCAGGGCAGGGGAAGGTTGACATTGACTTGGAAGTTAAGAGTAAGGGTGAAGTGCGTTCTTTCAATAAGTATGGCAGAGATTTGAAGGTTGCAAATGCCAATGTTTCTGATGGAGAGAGTGAGATTAAATTTACTCTTTGGAATGATGATATTGATAAGATAAATGTTGGAGATAAATTTAAGCTTGTTAATGGATATGTCTCAGAGTTCAATGGTGAACGTCAGCTTTCAACTGGGAAGTTCGGTAAGATTGAAGTGGCTGGAAAGGAATCAGCGGCCGATGCGGAACCAAATGCAGAGCCAAAGGCAAAGAAAGTCAAGAAGTCCGATATTCCTGAAACGGAATTTTAATTCAATTACATAACTTATTTATAGGTATAATCCTTATAATATTTAATAAACAAAGATGGTAGTAAAAAAAAGTGTGACAAAACATGAATTGCCTAAATTGGCTTATGCATTCAATGCTCTTGAACCCTGGATTGATGCAAAGACCATGGAAATACATTACACTAAGCATCATCAGACATACGTGGATAAATTGAATGCTGCGCTTGACAAGCATCCCGAACTTTTTGGTAAAAAAGTCGAAGAATTGTTGAAGAATGTTAATTCTATTCCAGAAGATATTCGTCAGGCAGTAAAGAATCATGGTGGTGGACATGCAAATCATTCTCTTTTCTGGCAACTTTTGTCTTCCGTCAAGACAGAAGCCTCTGAAGCATTGCAGTCTGCAGTTGTAAAGAAATTTGGTTCTCTGGACGTATTCAAGCAACAGTTTGCTGATGCTGCAGTAAACAGATTTGGAAGTGGATGGGCTTGGCTTGTCCTGGATAAAGGAAATCTCGAGATTTATAGCACTGCAAATCAAGATTCTCCTTTGATGGAAGGCAAAACGCCCCTGCTTGCATTGGATGTCTGGGAACATGCATACTATGTCAAATATATGAATAGGAGAGCAGACTATATCTCTGCATTTTGGAATATTGTTGACTGGAATAAAGTTTCAGAATTGTATTCAAATACAATGAAAAAGTAAAAAATGAAAGATCACAATTATTTTATGAAGGAAGCTTTGAAGGAAGCTCAGAAAGGCTTGAAGGAAGGTGGAATTCCCATTGGTTCTGTTCTTGTTTGCGGTGGAAAAATAATTGGTCGTGGGCACAACAGACGAGTGCAGAAAGGTTCTTCTGTTTTGCATGCGGAGATGGATTGTCTTGAGAACGCTGGAAGGCTTACGGAAAAGGTGTATAAGAAATGTACAATCTATTCAACGCTATCGCCCTGTGACATGTGCACTGGTGCTATTTTATTATATAAAATAAAGAAAGTTGTAATTGGTGAAAATAAAACCTTCAAAGGTCCGGAAAGTTATTCAAAGAAGAGGGGAAATAAAATTATTAATCTGGATTCAAGGGCGTGCAAGGATATTATGGCTAATTTTATCAAAGCAAAGCCTCAGCTTTGGAATGAAGATATAGGTGTTTGATAATGAGATATAATGAAGAGCGTGAGATAATTGAAGACAGAGAGTTAATGAGCCAAATTGTTGCTAGCGAGAGAAATATCAAGAAAGGAAAGATAAAGGAATTTGTTTACTAACGAAATTTAAGAAATTGATTATTTATTCAGTTTATACGCGCCAATAGCAAAATTGTCTATTTTTTTGTCGTCCCAAAACTTTTCTGTTTCTTTATATGTCTTTTTTATTTCTGGATAAAGATAAATACTTGCTTTTGGCCAATATCTCTTTAATGTTGGAGAAGAAGTCAGCAAAAATGCTGCAACTTCTGCAATTGACCACTCAGTTTTGCTTTCACTTCCAGGACTAGATTTAGTTAGTCCTATTTTTTTTATTCTTTTCCAATAGAAAATATGAAAAAGTTCGTGAGTTATCACCATTAGAGTATCGTCCTCATTTATTCCTCCACCTATCCCTAAGATTATTTGGTTTTTCCCATAATATCCGTTAGAGGTTTTTGTGTCAATTTTACAAAGAGTTTTATCAGTATCAATTTTTAATCCGGTTATTTTACTTATTTCTATTAATATCCTCTTTTCATATTTATCCCATAATTTTTTTATTTTGATTAAGTCCATGGTGTTTTTTTTGGAATTAATTTTAAATTTCATATATCTCAAAGCTTTCAAATACTTTTAACTCTTTCTAGTATTAGTTATCTCTTCAGGAATTCAATCTCATCATCATTCAATTTCAATTGTTTCTGAACTGCAGGTTTTAGTGCAATACGTCTGATGAGTTCGAAATCTCGCATTGCTCTCTTGACGGAGCAATGGACGGATGTTGCGTATTTCTGGGCGATGGTTTTCTTTTTTGCCTGCTTTTGATTATTCAGCCAAATTTTAAGGATACGTTTTGGTGGTTCATATTTTGTGAATCCGGTGCTTGCCTTTAGCTTTGCGAATGAGATTCCTGCACTTTGGAATGCGTTCTGATAGATAAGGAATCTCCAGGACTGCTGGCGGTAAATGCGTCCTCGGAAGACGTCGGCCTGCCCGAGAGCATAGTATGCCTTTGCGAGTGATTCATTCTTGTACTCCTTTGGTATGTTCTCTTCTATCCAGAGGAATATCTCGTCCAGGGACATTTTAGTGCTGTCAAATAAATCGAGGAAAGAATTTCTTTCTTTGAATAATTTTTTAAGAATGTTAAAAATACTTTCTTCAATCTCTCTTTTATCGTTTGGATCGACAAGGATATCTTCTCCTTGAGAGTAGGATTGGAGATCATTGAGGGCGGCACGCATGTCTCCCTGTGATTTTATGGCAATCCTTCTGATATCGTCCTGACTGAGCTTAAGATTTTCATATATGGCAATTCTTTTTAGAAACATGGTAATGGTTTCAATATCAAGAGCACGCATTTCAATTAGCTTAGATGCCTGACGGACTGGAGCAAGTTTACTTTGCCAGACATCATTGCAGGTCATTATAATTGGATATTTTGATGTGGAAATAATGCGTACCAGCTCTGGAATTCCACCGATGTCGCTGCCGGTGACTCCATCAACTTCATCCATGATAAGAATTTTACCTTTTTTGAATAGACTTTGCTGTTCGGAAGCGGGTTTGAGTATGCTTTCCAATTTCTCTCTGTTCCTGAGGTCCGAGGCATTCAACTCCAGGATGTCAAAATTGTTTTCCTTGGCTACGGCAATGGCAAGACTGGTTTTTCCAGTTCCTGCTGGACCATGGAGAATGCAAGCCTTTTTCTTTGGATAACTTTCTAGGAATATCTTTGCATCCTGGACTGCTCTTTCCTGTCCGACGAATTCAAAATATTTCTTTGCTCTATACTTTTCCGATAGATTTGTGTTTCTCATTTTTATCCTATTCTATGGTGAACCTGCCGTTTGACCAAACCAATTTTTTATTCTCTGGAATTACTTCAGATATAACATATTTTCCACTCGTCCAGATTGTGTCACCCGTTTTGTGATGAGTTGCTTTTATTATATTTACAAGGGCTATGGGTTTGGAGAGCATTTCATCTCCCTGCGTTTCATGAAGAGGAATCGGATTATTCAAATCAAAGATTCTCTGTCCTGATTTTAGAAATGTGTATATGCTACCAGATTCAAGGGTTTCGGGAAGACATTCGTCCGGAGTTCTACTTGGGGACTTATATGATCTAAGTGCAAGAAGTTTACAATAGTGTGTTTCAAGGGACATGTTACTTTCCTTGGCCTGCTAGAACAAAAGAGGCCAGAAGAGCTTGAAGCTGGACGAATTCATCACTGCCTTCAATCATCCTGAATTCGGCTTCTCCAGTTTTTTCAGTTAGCTTTACCTTTATTTCTGGTTCTATGTTAAGAGTCCAGATTTCTTTCTGTATGGCTTTAATTATATCTGTGCCAGAAACGCTTTCTTTTAACATTACGTCTAGGAGCTTTTCTCGAGCGTTTATGAAATCTCCCGCGATTGCATAGTCTAGGACAATTTTAACATCCTTTGGCTTTGAAGAGGCAGAAATCATATTTATCATCTCAGTATTAATATCTGGAGATACGGATGCGGTGGCTTGGATTAGGTTGATTGCGCGCCTGCAATCTCCCTCACTTGCTTCATAGATTGCCTGATAGGCATCTTCCGCGATTTTCAATTTTTCCTTTTCAGATATTTGTTTAATTACTTCAGATATATCTTTCTTTTCCAAGAGTTTGAATCTAAAGACGACGCAACGAGATTGAATTGGATCAATTATCTTGCTTGAGTAGTTGCATGAAAGAATGAATCGACAGGTGCCACTGTAGTTTTCCATAGTTCTACGAAGGGCTTGTTGGGCTTCCTTTGTCAGTGCGTCTGCTTCATCAAGAAATATTACTTTAAACGGTACATTTTCAAGGGCTTTCGTTCTAGCAAAATCTTTTACCTTTAGTCTTATTACATCGATTCCACGTTCATCGGAAGCATTTAATTCTAGGTAGTTTTCTTTCCAGGCAGGTCCAAATAGTTCTTTTACCGTAATCAATGCAAGTGTTGATTTGCCCGTTCCTGCAGGTCCGGCGAACATGAAATGGGGGATGTTTAATGCTTGCACTAGAGATTTGACACGCTTGATAATCTCATGCTGTCCTACCACCTCTTCAAATTTTGCTGGTCTGTATTTCTCAGTCCAGATATCATTCTGACTCATACTTGCCTCTATCAATTTGTTTTTATAAAGATTGTTGTTCTTGACAATCTTCATTAGTTCCTGGATAAGGGTAAATAATATTCTATTGTTTTATGCAAAGAAATATGGTCGATAATTATTAAATATTAATAAATATGATTAAATAAAAATTAAACTATGATTAGGATGTTCTACGTAGTTTTCTCTTGTGCTTTTCCTTTCTTAGGCGCTTTCGCTGCCATTTCCATCTCATTTGACCTTTCTTCTTCCATCGTCTTGATGATCTCTTCATGCTTTTCATAGATAAAATTGGTTTATAAAGCTTATTGAGGCTAGATGATTCTCAATTTTATCTTAATTAGAGGTATTTTTTGTATTTGATGAGTATGTTTTGTCGCAAAAAACTTTAAATACTATCGTTAAGTTAATAAAACATGAATAAAAAGGGGCAGGTTACAATCTTTGTTATTGTTGCTGTGATTATTGTAGTTCTTGCCGTTGGTGGATATTACTTCCGAGATTCTCTTTTTGCATCATCTTCTAATCCGGCAACGGTTGGCGCAGAAAATTATGTTAAGACATGTTTGAAGAATGCCACCCAAGAAGCAGTTTTTGCTATTGGTCAACAGGGAGGATATTTTGATACTCCTGCAGGTGCCAATAACTTCTCTGTTTTGGCTAGCCCATATTATATGATTGGCTCTGAAAATTTGGTTCCGAAGAAAGAAGTTGTTGAATCTGAACTTTCTAAGTATGTTAAGTTCTCTTTGGATAGATGTTTGGGTGATTTTTCATCATTGAAGCAGACCGGCATTTCTGTTAAGGCTGGAGTTAGCAAAGTTACTACAACCCTCTTCAATGATAGAGTGGATTTTGCTTTGAATTTACCAATTACCGTTTCCCAGGGTGATAAGTCCTTTGTCTTGTCTAACTTTAAGTCTGAGGTTGCTCCAGTTAGAATACCTATAATATTAGCTGCCTCTAGTGAGATAGTCGCTTCAGAGTTGAAGAATACTAAATCTATATGTTCTAATTGTATAGATTCAATCGCCGAAAAGTATAAATTGAATGTTTCAATCACCAATACGGACAATATCAACAATATGAGATTTACTATAGTGGATTCCGCTTCGAGTTTTGCAGGGTTTGATTATGAATGGAATTTCGCATCTAGATATACATTCCCAGCTTGCACTGGCGCTGGAGATTGTTTGGAGGCATTACAATGAACAGTCGACTTGCTGTTTCTCTGATCTTTGGAATTTTGTTAATGGCGAGTGTATTTGCTGCAGGTGTTGGTCAATCAATAACGACTTCAAATTCCATATTACCTTCTGAATTTTGTCAATTTATGGATTCCAAGATGGGTACTCCAGTAAGTGATTTAGCTCTTGGAAAGATGGAGACTCAGAAGAAGGCAAGTTTGTTGGATTGTGGAAATTCCAAGTGGGATTTATCTTCTGCCGACTTTACTAAATCTGGAAAGAGTGTTTTTGTTGGTGCAGGTTTATCTGCTGATAAGGCACTCGATACAAATTCTTTGACGCAAGTTCAGAAAAAGGAATTGGCTTCTAATCCTACATTTTCTAAGGAATTTGTGGCAGAAGTTATGGCTGCTAGAAATAAAAAAGTAGAGGTTAAAGTTGATTGGGATACATTTGGTAAGGGTGTTACCAATGGCATCAAGGGTCCAGTTGTCAGTGTGCCAGGAATTAAGAATTTAGATTTGACAAATCCCAAGACAGTTCCAGATAATTCTATTTTAACATTTGATGCGAATGGAGTGTATATTGATTCTAAGAATGGCGGCGATATTGATTTGTCTAGTGTGTTTGATATGGGCACTTTACCTTCTGCTGGCAGGGTTCTTGCCATAAAAACAAATAATCGTCCAACAAGCGTTCTTGCTGGAAAGACAAAGATTGACATTGCTGGCGGAGATTTGTTTGGTTCTAATACTAATAATGTTCTAGATTTGAGTGTTGATAAAAGTCTTGGTAAAATGACTTGGGGTCTACCTGGCGGAGTTATTACAACAGTAAATGGGGAGAAGAAGATAGGTTCTCTCTCATCAGACTCATCTCTTTCATTGGTATCTCCGTTGCCATCTGGCGATGTGTTCTCTCTTGGAAATCCTTCATTGAATTTAAAGACTAAGAAGGGAGATATTGAACTAGGAAGTTTGGATGATGTGATGAAGGGTAATAGTTATCTATATGTCGGTGAAGATGGTACGAGCGTGTTTATTGAAGGGGATAGTACTACTCTAAAATCCAAGGTTGATGAAGCAGTGAAGGAAATTACTTTGGTTGATCCTAAGGCTCCTAAGGATCTTTTTTATACTCCAGATAAGTTACCTGCAGATAAGGAAGCAGCTTTGAGAAAGTTGTATGAAGATTCTTTGTCAAATATTCCAAAGACTCAACAGGAATCCTATGGGGATTTTGCTAAGAGAAAGGCTCTGGAAGTTAAATCTGGAACTGGAAGCAATTTGAATGATTTAATTGATATATTCCAAAGAGATCCTACTGCTAGTGCACCCGAAGTTGCTACCGTTAATGGGGGTTCTGTTGGCGTTGAAACTAAGGCGGATGGCACACAGGTTGCTACATTTGGAGGCAGCTTGAAGTTCTATACTTCAGATAGTTTGCCTGCGGATAAACGGGCAGAGTTGAAAGCAGTATATGATTCGGAAAATCCAGCCGGTGAAGATGAATGGGCATTTACAAGAAGAATGTCTAATGAAGTAAAGAAGGGAACTGGAAGCCATTTGAATGATATGATTCCAATATTTACCTATACTGAGCCTCCAAAGAAAGTGGAAGTTATACCTACACCTGATAAGGTTGTAGTTAAAGAAGACAAGGCAGCAATTACCGTTGGTCCATTTGATGCAATGGATCCTTTAGTGAGAAATACTCTTACTGCGCTATATCCAAATGTAGCCAGTACAAAGATTGGTTCAGACGGAACAGTTACGGAAGTTCCAGTAGAATTTGTGTTTAGCTCACCAGTCCCAGACTCTATTTTAGCAATTAAGCCAAAATTAAGTTCATATGGAGAATTATTGACAAACTCTGCTGAAAGTATAGCTGCCGCCAGCTCAGCGATACCTGCGACTGCTGTCTCAGAGGCAGAATTAATTGCTGGGAGTAATCATCTTACAAGTGCTCAGAAAGACCAGCTAATGACTGCTATGCTCAAAAAGCAAGAGAGCAACTCTCAAGGCACGCCTCTTTTGAGTACTGTAAATTCAATCATTAATGGACCTGGCGCTGATGACATATATAAATTGTATGCTAGTTCGGGTGCTTTTGGTGTCCCTAAGGATGTAACAAGTGTTAAGGTTGGAAGAGTTTCAGTAAACATAGGACCTGCTACAAAGACTAAGGACCCTGCCGACTTTATTCCTTGGGATTATGATAAATTTAAGGCACACTAATTTTTTATTTTAGTATAAGGTTTATAAGCTTCATTTCATTCTATGAATTATGAGTTTTTGGCATGCAGTTCGAGGAGTCTTTGCGGAAGCAGGCATTATTCTGTTTGTTCTAGATGCAAGAATGCCCGATCTTTCCATGAATCGAGAGATAAAAGAAAAGATTGTTGAATTTCATAAGGAAAGTATAATGGTATTCAATAAGGTTGATTTGATTACCCATGAGCAAAGGAAGGCCCTGCAGGCACAATTTCCGCATGCACTATTTGTTTCAGGGGTGAAAAATCGAGGAATGAAGGAGTTGCGTATCAGATTGCAGATTATTACAAAAAGATTGGCCCAGGAGGGTAAAAGTCCAAAGGTTGGTGTTGTTGGCTATCCAAATGTTGGCAAATCATCCATCATTAATGCTCTTTCAAGGCGAGCTAGGACTGCTACTGCATCCTATGCCGGTACAACTAAGGGAATTCAATGGGTAAAAACTGGAACCTTGAAAATTTTAGATTCTCCCGGAGTAATTCCTTTTGAGGACAAGGAGAGGAAGCTGGGAATTCTAGGAGCGAAGAATCCTGAGAAATTGAAGAATCCGGAAAAGGTGGCCATGGAAATAGTAAAGTATGCGCGGGGAGAAAATGTAAGTGTTGATGAGCAGTATGCAATCCTGGAGGAGTATGGAAGAAAAGGCGGAATGCTGAAGAAGGGTGGCGTAGTGGACATTACAAAGGCAGCATTAACACTAATACGTGAATGGACTCGTGGAAAATTAAAGTTGTAAAGCAAAAATTTAAATACGCATTATTTCTCAGCAGGGTATGACAAACACAAGATCAATTGGAGCAAAGGCACTAAGTGCTGGTTGTTTTCACAATTAGTCTTGACTATATTTCTTTAAACAGTATTGGAGCAAAGGCGTGTTTGAACGCTGGTTGTTTTCATTGTATTTTCTAAAATCCTTTCACGCATCATAGGCAGTAGTAGTTTAATGGCAGAACCCTGGCTTGTGGCGCCGGAGAAGCGAGTTCGATTCTCGCCTACTGCTCTTTTTACTCATGTTCAAGGTTTGAAAGGAGGTGTAGCATGGTAGATTATAATTCGGGAGAAGTATTCATTATTCCTAAGAATTCTGGCTTGGAAATATGTAGGAGCATGGTTATGGACAAGATTTCTGATAAAAACAAGATGCAGGAAGTTAGAGGGGAAGATGTACCCTATCTCGTCGAGAAATTGATTGAATCTGGAAAGAAAGCATATGGAATAACTGGAGAGGACTTGTACAAAGAGTTTATTCTTAGTTATAACAATCCAAAAGTAAGCATTATAGAAAAGATTCCCTGGAATGATGCCGAGAATGTTCTGGGTAAGCCAACTCTCTGTCTTCTGGGACAGCATGGCAAAAAACTTGAGGACGTGAAAGGTACTGTTAGAATAGGAATCAATCGAAAGTATAAGAAAATTGCAGATGAATTCATTCAGAAGAAGAAATTTCCAGGCAAGGTGGAAAGATTGTATTTTTCTGGGGCAACTGAATCAATATTCATGAGCAAGATTGTCGATTTGGTAATTGACATCGTGTATTCCGGCAAATCTGCGAGAGAAGCAGGCCTGGAAGTCTATGAAAAAATATTTTCCTCAGATATAGTAATAATTGGACCAAAGGAAAACAAAGATTTTACTTTGCAGGATTTGTATGAGAAAATTCAGGAGAGAATGAGGGAGAATGCGGACAGTTCTTACACAAGCAAGCTAGTCAGAGATCCTGAGCTGTTGAAGAGAAAGATAATTGAAGAGGCAGCGGAGGTCATCACGGCTAAGAATCGTAACGAATTGATTTGGGAAGCTGCAGATTTGATTTATTTCTTGTTTGTAATGATGGCCAAGGACGGAGTCAGTATCCAGGAAGTGGAAAAGGAAAATGGAAGGAGAAATGGATAAAATGAAAAAATTAATAATTTTCGATATGGATGGAACTTTATATCGTTTTTCTAGTGGCACGAACTTTAGAGATTCCGAGATGTATGCAAAAATAAAGGAAAACTCATATTCTTTCTTGGAAAGAAAATTGAAAATAAATCGGCAAAAGGCAATTGAGAAATATAATCAGATAAAGAACGAGTTTAGAGGAGAGATGAGTATAGGTATTGAGAGAAAACTAGGAATAAATAGATATGAGTTCTTTGCGAACACTTGGGATCTTTCACCTGAAGAGCTATTGGAGAAACGAGATTTGTCAGGAATATTGGACTCTTTGGGGTTAAGAAAGGTTGTTCTAACTTCTGCACCGGCAGTATGGGCTAGGAAGGTACTGAGATATCTTAATGTTTCTGAGAGGGTGGAAGCCGTGTTTAGTGGAGAACCAGATATTCGCAAGCCAGATGTGCGAGTTTTCAAACAGATATGCGATAGATTCGAGGTTAAACCATCAGAAGTTATTTCCATCGGAGATCAATTGGAGACAGACATATTACCTGCCAAGTCATTGGGCATGACTACTATTTTGGTTGGCTCTGAGTCTGAACTAGCAGATTATTGCATAAAATCTATTTATGACTTGCCGAATTTAATGGAGGAACTCAAATGAAAAAATTAATAATCGATACGGATCCGGGATGTGATGATGCATTGGCAATAATGCTTGCAGTAAAATCTGGAATGTTTGATATAATGGCAATTACGACCGTTGGAGGCAATTCCGGGATAGAGAACACAACTAGAAACGCTAGATATATTCTAAATTTAATTGGAAGAGAAGACATTCCAATATACTCTGGGGAAGATAAGCCGCTAAAGCGAGAAATTGTAAGGGCAAACGTGCATGGTGAAAGTGGCCTTGAAGGTATTAATCCTAAAAATGAATCTTATTTAACTGGAAATGCAGTAGATCAGATTATACGGATAGTCCACGATAATCCTGGAATAACAATTGTAACTCTTGGACCTTTGACTAATATTGCCAAAGCCATTTTGAAAGCACCAGAGATTGCTGAAAAGATAGA
>SESG01021996.1_pt1 | contig 19570 bp, 11 predicted proteins | sample 3171421 | NCBI WGS metagenome assembly SESG01 (sample SAMN10866946, study PRJNA518727) | freshwater metagenome | biome: subpolar coniferous forest; feature: holomictic lake; material: water; isolation source: holomictic Lake 227, 6 m and 8 m depth | place: Canada: near Kenora, Ontario | collected... | reverse complement strand
CTTCAAGGTCGGCATCTGGATCCATTGCTTTGACCATGTCGATATAATACCAGCGTTTGATGTCGTACCCTCTGGAATCTCTGGTACTGACCACCCTGTTTGTGATGATTGCCTGGTATAAGGAAGTAATTCGTTGTTGTCCGTCAAGGATCAGGAATTCAGGTTTTGTTCCATTTGCCGGAGGCGCTCCCTCAACCGGTTTTGTTTTAAATCGGATATTTTCGTTCCCGGTTTCGAGCAGCATCACAGCTCCGATGGGAAAAGACTTGGCAACGCTGGCGATGATCCCTTTAATGCGATTGTCGTCCCAGACCCATCCACGTTGGAAGTCGGGAAGCTGAATCTTTCCATTATGCACATTTTTAAGAAGTTCATACAAGCCAATTTTAGTCGAGTCAAAAGATTCCATAGGTTTTCTGAGTTTTCAATGCAATGTAACAATAAAATCTTAAATTTGGTCACATGATCTCATCAGGAACCATTCCCAAAAAATGCCCCAATTGCTTTAAGAACGATGAAGTTATTCGAGTTGTTTACGGAGAACCAACGCCTGAAACTCAGGCCGAATCAGACGCAGGAAAAGTTTTTATAGGGGGATGCTGCTATAACTTTGAAAACCGGGATTGGTATTGCAAACGATGCAATATTAATTTTTATTCTTTTGATGATCGCCGGATCAGATAACAAGATTGATTGCATACGTTGTTGTATTGCTCATTGTTCACTATATTTGCAAAAATGAATTACTGTGGAAACGGTTGTTACAGTCCTCTTATCAATTGTTTTCGGCATCCCGCTGCTTATCACTTTCATTGAGTTGGTCCGACTGTTTTTTGTAGGGATTTATGAGATGTGGCATAATCTACTTTCCGGCCCTTCTGATACTGATAATTCCACTTTCTTAGAAAGATACAGGGAACGTAATCATATCAATTAGTCCCCTGCATCTTTTTCCCTTTGTCGGATATCCGCCAGTTGTTTAAATGTCTCTGCCCATTGCTGTTCGTTGGGGAACCGTGGCAGGTGTTATTGACAACAAAAGTAAGAAAAAAATACCGGCTAAAGGTTAAGTCTCATCAGGGCCCTAAGGCACACGACTATGTCTTCACGGTACTCGCGGATCAAAGTCCGTTTTCGGTTATTGTAACTTCAGCCGGTATCATTTACAAAGATACAATTACAAGTCGGGAAAGTCAAATCCTTTGGTCGCAGTTAAATCACTTATTCTTTCTTGACTGCGGATGACGACCGCTTTTCTCCAACATTATCTTTTCAAAGAATAATGCGATTTTCTTTCTTACCTTAGTAAACATTTTTAATATAAAGCAACAAGTATCGGAGCTGCTGCCGGGATCTTCATTTCTTACACGCTCAGGCACTAAAACAAACCTCAGTTTTTCAAATAAATATCGGTTTCAAGGGACACCCGTCCGTCAACAATTGCAAGAGAATAAGAATATAAGTCGCCCTTTTTTTTATTACCATAAACCCTCTCCAACCTTTGATCATTTGCAGTGATTGTGCGGTATAGAATTGCACAGGTTTCCTCTGACCCATTCTTTTTGTTTTTCCAATCTTCCATGATCCGTTCAATATCGGTCAACATTTTCTCATACTCCCTCTGAAGTCCGACATTAATGATCTCAGTGACAATCTTTCTCTCCTCTTAACTGAATTCAAAATTGATCATAATCAAATGAAATCCTATGAATTGAATCTACATTGGTCAAAATAAAGAAAACCCTCCCGGGTACGCTTTTCTGATGCGAACCATGGCATCAGATAGCTCCCCACTTTTTTACGTATTTTGATTTGTATATCATTGTTTATCATCGTTTATCAAGAACCTGAATTTTTCCAGATCAAGCTGACCCGAATCTGGGTTTGTTTGGATTTCTAGACTCAATCCGATCTTTCTGAACAAATAATCTCGCTTGCCTGGGCAGTATGAAATTCACATCTCGTAAAATTCTTTCAATTGACGAAGCAAGCCATGGATGGGTATTATTACCTGCTTGGCTGCAATTCTTCCAGAGAAGCAAATCCGAATTTTTTCCTGATCTCCTCCAATCTCTTTTTTCTCAAAGCAGGCATTTTCCAATATTTGATTCTGTGCTTTTCTCTAATAGTTCGCATCATTTCGACGCAGTCAAATGCTTTATTAGTCATTATCTTCCTCCTTTACAATATATTTTGGATGAATTTTTAACCAGCCTCTAATAACCTCTAATAATTCTCTAATAAAAATTCAAGTTTTATTAGAGGTTATTTTATTGATATCCAGGCAGGATCTGAAAATGTGCCTATGTTTTTTATCTTATTTTCTCTTCTTAACTCCTGAAGAATATTAGACACTTTGTTCCCTTTTTGCTTGTCACTGATAATGTCGGGTAGTTTATCCCAGAGTAAAGACCTGATTTCTTCTTTAGAAGTTCCCGTCTTTTTTTTATCAATGAATTCGAACACTAATTTCTTATAATATTCTTTATCAAATCCTCTGTTTTTCAAATAGGTATCGAGCTGACCCGATTGAACTGCAATTATTTCCGAAATATGAAAATTTGGTTTTCTACCGTTAATCAAACCAGCTTTTTTTAAATTGTTAAGCTCTTTTTCGGGAAGGCTCAACTTTTTCTGAAACCGGTCAAGGAGGATAATGGTAGATAAAGGCAAATCTGTTTTGCGCAATAATAATTTGGAATAGTTCTCATCAATACTATGTCCGTATATGATAAGCTCAACCTGCGACACCTTTTGCAGATCATACTGGGGCATCGGAAAAAATCGCTTCCGTTGCTCGATAAACATACGATGAATCCCGTATCCCAAAGTATCAATCATATTCAGATTGACCATTGCTTGTGCAAGCCAGGGATTCCTGTATTTTTGGGGAGTTTTCTCTCCCAGAAAATAATCCTCCGGGTTCCCTTCAAAAAAACTACCTGCACTTGTAAAAATCAATCTATCCGTCTTTTCAGTAAGCAGGATTCTGGAACATTCGAGGTAGTTTTGATGTACAATGCAATTATGAAGCGCTTCCAGAATCACTTTGTTTTCATATTTATCCACAGTGACTGATAATAATTCGTCGTCGGGAAAAAATTTGTATTTATAGTTTCTGATTTTTTGCCCGACTTTTGTTGTAGATAAAAGCAAAGGAATGTTATAATGTTCATAGGCCTTCTCTTCAGCATCAAGCTTCCAGGTGATTTGAGCCACCGCAGGCAGAAGGTAATGTGACGACTCTTCCTTGCCAAGAAGAATCAATGCAGTATTTGTTATCTTACCATTTATAGTAATCTTAGCCTTATCGAGAAAAGTCATATCATCCCATTGACTTAACTCATCTGACATTTTGGGATTCCGTTCAGCAAATTTTTGTTTTGCAATAGAAACGGCAACAGCATCCAAATCAGACCAAGAGGCCTTTTCGATGATCTCTGCAGACCAATCCCTTTTTGAATTGTAAATCTGCCGAACTAAATCGGGAAAAATTCTCAGGTCGGTTTTATTGCTGTTAATCCGGATAAAGGCTTTCTTTTTGAAACAGGTAGGTTCACTGGAAGCTGCCGGAATTTGTAGTATGACAAAATGCCGGTTCTGATGTTCGAATTCATAAATGGTAAAGTTCAATACCGGGTGAAGCAACAACCTAAGCCACAACTCAAGATCCTGATTCCCTTCTTTGGCATTTGTGAATGTAAAGTTTGTACCGGTAAGTGCATGATCATCGTTTTTGACACCCCAAATCAAATAGCCAAATGGCTTGTTTTTAATGCAGGCTCCATTGCTCAGGGCAGAAATATATTCGCCAATCTGTTCATTTGTAATAGAGCCTTTATTCAATTTGAACTCAAGCCATTCGGTTTCAAATGGCATCAAAACGAATTCATTCAATTGTTTTATTAAAGGTTCGTGTTCCATGTGAGGCTATCTCATTAATTCATCTGAAGTCCGGTTTTAATAATTATCAAACAAACATATTCTCCTCCAAGTGAATCCTCAATTGAAATTGACATCCAATCAGGAAGATTCTTTCTTTTTCTTTGACTGCGGATGAGGACCGGCTTTCTCTGACCTTATCCTTTCAAGCAAGGCGTTTGCAGGCTCATCGTTTGGATCCTGAGGAACCAGCTCTCCCCGGAAGGCTTTTGCTAAAATGCTCTGCGGAAGCTTCTCCAGCATGGCCCTGGCCTGGTTGTACCGGGATTCAATCTTATCGGCAACTTCAAAGAGTTGTTCAACCCGGCGGACGATTTCATGCTGTTCTTGCAATCCTGCAATTGCAAATTCTGCATTCAACAAGGCTTCCTGGGTTAATTTTCTCCTTCCTGTGGTTCCTGATGTAAGAGATGTAAAATCATAATATGAGAAACAAAGATTTAAATATTCTACAGTAATTCCTCCTAATGGTCTTAGTACATGTGCATGATTATTTACCCAAGTTTTATCTCTAATTATATAACTAAACGGTATTTCACGACCGACAAAAGTTTCATCTTCAACAATGACAATTAGATTTTCATCAAATAAATAATTGTCTATCCAACCGACCTGACCATTTGCGCCATAATATGGAATATTCCCTTTTCTCTTTTCTCTCTCCGATTTATTTATAGGTCTTCTTTTATAATCCAAACATTCTGAAACATCTCCAATCCTAGTGAAAGTCCATGAATCTGGGATGTTTTTATTCATATCGAACATATTCTTCTCAAATTGTGTCTGAGAAAAATCAATATTCATTTTATTTTTTAGTTTATTGCTCTTTGTATTTGCTCCTCGTTGCTCATGTATCCTGTAAATCAACTGTTTTGCAGATTCTAATTCGACATTTACCTTTCGCCAATCTTCAGTCAGCCTCCCATTGATTGCAGCAGCAATTACACTTTGTTTGAACCTCTTGAGTATTTGTGGGATGTTTTCGAGTCGTTGTTTGTTGCTTTCGATTTTTTCGAAAAGGGAGTCGAGTTTGGCGACGATTGAATTTTGCTCCGATATAGGAGGAATTGGTACTATTGTTTTAGTAAGAAAATCATTTACATTGAGATTACGAAGATTTGTTGTTTGAGTTTGAAGATCGTTAAATGAACCTAATGAATATGAATACGTTAGAAAGTAATTAATATAGAATGGGTTCAAAAATGGACTAACCCTCATTTGCCTGGAGAAATTTGAACAAATAATAGGTAATTCTTCTTTTAAGAGACTTTCACAAATAATTACCGTTCGTCCGACAGGCTGATCTGGACCACCGCCAGAAACTTCAACAACAATATCACCTTTTTGCAATTTTCTCTTTGCAACACTGTCTTTTTTAATTAAACGAATCGAAGCATTTTTGGCTTTTACAGTATTCCAATTTTTATAATCGGTTCCTCGAATAACTTTAGCTTTTTCAAAATTCGATGGTAATCCTATTGATAAATCCTTACCCCAATCACCACCAATAATATAGACTAGTGAATCGCCAAGTGAACATGTACTCCACCCCTTCGGCAAATTATTCTCCATCGCTTTCCAGAAGGTTAAGGATTTCACGAAGGTCGTCTACTACCGCTTCGAGTTCGGTGATGGCTTCGGTGGCTAATATGCTGGGTTCGGGCAGACTGCCGGCGTCTTCTATGCTGTCGTCCTTGAGCCAGGTAATGTCGAGTTTGTAGTTCCGCTTTTTGATCTCGTCAATTCCGAAACTGCGGAAACGTCCGCTCTCACCCTGGTCGGTTCGTTTGCTGTTCCCATTGGGGTCTTTGCCATAGCAGGCTTCAAATTCTTCGAAATGCTTTGCAGTAAGAGGCCTGTCTTTCTTGGTGATGCCTTCAATATTGCTGCGGTTGTCGTAAATCCATACTTTCTCTGTGGCCAGGCCTTTCTGAAAGAAAATAACATTGGCCTTGACTCCCTGGGCATAGGGGGTGAACGTGCCGCGGGGCAAACGCAGGATAGTATGGAGGTTGCAATCCGCCATCAGAATTTCAAACACTTCCCCTGCCTTGTCTTCGAACAGCACATTATCGGGAAGCACTATGGCGGCACGTCCTCCGGGCTTGAGGGTGCTCATGATATGCTGCACGAAATTCAACTGCTTGTTGCTGGTCTCTACAGTGAAGTCGTCCCGCTCGGGAGCCTGGTTGGCGCCTTTGGTCCCGAAGGGCGGATTGGCCAGTACCACATCGAAACGATCACCCGATGGTGCGTTATAAATGGTGTCTCCCAAAGCGATCCGGGGAATCACTCCGTGCAGATACATGTTCATCAGGGCCAGCCTGCGCGGTCGTGCAACCAGTTCCTGTCCGTAATAAGTATTTTCCTGAATCTGTTTGACTTCTTCACGGGGCAAAGCGCCTTTGCATTCCTTTAGCAGCCATTCATATGCCGAAACAAGGAATCCACCGGTCCCACAAGCCGGGTCTGAAATGGTAAATGCAGGCTTGCCCCTGGGATCGGGCTTCATCAGCCTGACCATGCTCTGGATCAGCGGACGGGGAGTAAAATACTGTCCGGCCCCTTTCTTTCCCTCACTGGCTGCCTTTTCGAGCAATCCTTCAAAAGCCGCTCCTTTCACGTCCACATCCATCGAAGTCCACTCATCTTCCTCAATCAGGTTCAGCAGCTTCTTCAGGCTTACCGGGTTATTGAATCGATTCTGGGCCTGGGTAAAGATCTCGCCTAACAATCCCTTCTCTTTGGCCAGTTCGCGCAAAGTCAGGGTGTAATGATCCATCAGATCACCACCGCTGAGATGTTTGAGTGCTTGCCAATTATACGTGCTGTTAAGGTGAACCGCTTTCTCATCCGCCATCTTCAAAAACAATAAAAACGAAAGCTGTTCAATATAATCGTTATAGTCTATCCCTTCATGCCTTAAGGTGTGGCAAAATCCCCAGAGTTTATTTACTACATCGCTCATTTACGCTGCTATAGAAAGATTGATTTGCTTGATGATTTCGCTGTATTCCACACCAAACACCTTCTTGAATTTGCTGAGGCCGCCCCGATCGGTGAAAACGGGAAGCGCCTTCAAATCGTCCTCGTCGAGGGTCATGTTCTGTTTGAGATGTTCTTTTATGTACTCCATCCATTTTTGCTGGTCTGCGGATAAGGTTTTCCCTTGGGTAACCTTCGAGATCGCCCGGCTCACGCGTTCTTCAACACTCAGCAGGGGTTCAGTTTCTTTCGCTGCGTGTTTTACCATGCTGATGATGTCCACAGCGTCTTTGTGGTAAACGATCTTATGAGCCACTCTCAAGGTCGTTTCATCGTAACTCTGATCTTTGAGTTTGAGTCGTAACTCATTCAGGGTTTTTGTGTTCCAGTCTTTAGGTTTGTTCAGAACAATCGATATGGCTTCTATTTCATTTTCTTTACGGCGGATGAATTCCGAGAAGGCAGCCAGGTAACTCTCGGGTTTCAAGGCATACTTATCTTCGGCATTGAAAACCATTTCAGAATTCACGAAGTCGGTAACCCCGTAACCAACGAAAAAACTCTTCTTTGCCCGCTCATAATTCACCAACAGGTCCTGAAATTGCTTGTCACGGAGCAATTCCATGAGACTGCCGAAGCTTTCAAATATTTCGCTGAAGGATTTTGCCATTACCTGTATTTGTCGAAAAATTTAGAAAGCAATCCCGCAAATTTACCCATATCACCCTCGGGAATGTAGTTTGAAAACATATCCCTTGCCTTGCCGCTCATGTCTTTTTCTATTCTTTGAAGGCGTTTGCTTAAGCGTCTTGAATTGGCCCAGCGGTCCTCATTGTTGTAAATTTTCTCGATGAGTTCTCTGATGGTAACAGGGTCAAGTCCGGGTGGATCGATTTTAAAATTATAGCTGGCATCTTTAAAGTACCTGATCAGGCTGCCGTTAAAACAATCGAAGATCACAAATTTTGATTTCCCTATCTCATCACATTTTCGCGTTCCCCTTCCCAGCATCTGCTCCCAGAGAATTCTCGATTTGACCGGGCGGAGGAAAACGATGAACTCAAGTGCAGGAATATCAACTCCCGTGCTAAGCATGTCCACGGTGACTACAATTTTGGGGTTGGGGCGGTTGCGGAATTCTTTGATCTTTTTCAAAGGCCTGTCAACCGTAGGACTACCCGTTATCTTTGCAGCAAAGTCATCGCCCCGGTTGAACACCTCCTTGCAAATATTCACCAGTCGGTCGGCATGGGAGATCATGGGGATATCGTTCGACGCGAAGATCAATGTTTTAGGGAACCTTCCATTTTCAGCTTCGAACTCCTCGGTATACTTTTTCAGTTCTTCGATGATCTTACGGTTGGTATCGGGAGCTGTTATTTTTTCTTCTATTTCGGTGGATGTGAATTCCCGTTCATCTTCCAGCTGGTCTATTTTCTCCCTGCCGGTTTCGGTATCAACCACACCTACCATTTCGCCTTCCTTGAGGAAGACTCCGTGCATCAGGACTTCCGAATTGATAGCCACTGCATCCCAGTCGACGAGGAAACCATCGTTCACGGCTTCGTCAATATCGTAACTGAAGACGGGTTTCCCGAAGTATGCGATGGTATGATATGCAGGAGTGGCAGTCAGACCGACTTTGACAGCATCAAAATGGTTCAGTACATTTCTCCAGATATTCGTTTCTTTGGAGGTATACCCTCTGTGGCATTCATCGGCAATGATAAGATCAAAGGCATGGTTTGGTATTGAAAGCTGTTCGGTTTCCTCTTCAATTTCTTCGTCCTCGCCAAATGCGGCAGCTCTTCCATACAGGTTGAATGCCATCCGCTGTATAGTGCATATATAGAGAAATGTTTTGCTGCCATCGGGGTTTGTAAGGTAAGAATTCGGTAAGACTGTGGGATCATAAGGCTCGTCTTCAAAATCATCCCTTCTGAACTTTTGTGAATACATCTCGTATTCATCCTTGAATTTGATGTTCCTGGGAGTGTCAAATGAAGCAAAGGCGGTGACAGCCTGGGCTGCCAAAGATTTACGGTCAACCAGAAACAATATTCTTTTGGCATAACCCGAAACCAGGGCCCGGTAAACCAGATTTACTGTGGTAAAGGTCTTACCGGTCCCGGTGGCCATGGCCAGAAGCATGAGGCGTTTACCCTCAGCAAATCCATCTTCTATTGATTGGATTGCATTTTTCTGATATTCCCTGAGCCTGGGGTTATCGATGGGATTGGACCTCAGCCACTGCATGGATTTCTCTTTTTTATTTTCAAATAATGAAAGCAATGCCTCGGGAGAGTGAAAATTATAAATCTGCCTGCTAAGGTTCTGAGTATTTCTTATATCAAGAAAGTAGATCAACTCCCCGTTTGTGGAATACAGGAAGGGAACATGGTAAGGTCCCCACTCCCCGATAGTATTATCAGCGCCTTTGGAATATCGTTTGGCCTGTTCAAGTACATTCTGAGCTCCGATTTCGAGTTTCTTTGCCTCAACAACGCCTAAAACCTTGCCTCCGACAACGAGGCCATAATCAGCCGGACCATTGCCGGTCTCGAATTCTTCTACCGCGTGATTAGTGAGAATTGTAAGATCACTAACCTGGGAGTAATGGATGATTTCCCAGCCAGTTGCTTTAAGCCAGAGGTCAATTCGGGTTTTTCTTGTGATCCTTTCAGATTCGTCGGGCATGGAGTGGTTAGGGCCTTGTTCTGTTGTTCAATGGTATGTCAAAAATACGAATGTTTTTCTAACAACCAATCACCAGTCACCAATCACCATCACTTAATCCACACACCCCGCGCCTTTGCCAACATTCATCTGCGACAGCACATAGTATGCGCCCTTCACGACGACCTGGTATTTTTCGGGAAGCCTGCCCAGGGCAGTTACTTCGGTATATCCGCCGTTGGTCACGCCTTTCTTTACTTCGATAGGTGTAAAGGCCACCTCGGCTTCATGTTTCTGCATAGCGGGGTCTTTGATAAAGATATAATCCCTTCCGTTGTCGCGTATCACCGCGGTTTCGGGGATCACAACAGCATCGGCGCTGCCTGTCTCGATCAGTCCGTTCACATACATCCCCGGCACCAGGTCTTGCTTGTTGTTGCCAAGCAATTCAGCATGAGCGCTAACCGTGCGGGACTCGTTCTCAAACTCCTTGCCTATGCTGAAGATCTTCGCCTCCATCACCAGTTCGGGCATGTTTGTAAACGTGATGTTTACATTTTGTCCGGGCTTAATCTTCGAAAGGTCCTTCTCATAGATCATCAGGTCGACGTGCAGATGGCTGTTGTCGATCACGCAAAGCAGTTCCTTCTGAGGTTCGGCGAAAGAACCTGTATTGACGAGGATCTTGCCAACGTACCCATCAATCGGAGAACAAAGCGTGAATGCCTTCCGAAGTGAAGAAGGCGAAAGTTCATTTACCTGAACGTTAAGCATCTGCAGCTGGTCTTCAAGCGAAGCCAGCCTGGCCATTTCACCGGTATACCTGGCTTCGGCCTCCTGGAAGGATTTTTGTGAAGCAATATTGTCTTTCGAAAGCTCCTTCTGCCTTTCATATTCCTTACGTGAAAAAACTATGTTGCTTTTCGCAACAAGGTAATCCTCCTGGAGTTTCAGGAAATCGGGATGGGCCAGTTCCATCAGGGCCTGTCCCTGCCTGACGAATTCCCCTTCCCTCACGAGTATGGACTTTACCACGGCCCCCATATAGGTCGAGACCTGGGCTTTGTTCTGGGGTGGAACGTGAAGGTAGCCGTTCACCCTGACCACATCCCTCAGGTTTTTCTTTTCAAAGTCCCCGAACTGGATGCCGGTCTTGGCAACCTGGAGCTTGGTAAGCTCAACAACTGAGGTCACGGGCCCGGCTTCCCCTGTTTTATGCTGCTCCGGGGCGGGGTTTTCGGCTGCCTGCCTGCAGGAACCGAGCATCAATACTGCTAAAAGGCTTGATATCAATAATGTTTTCATGCGATTATTCGTTTTTTCCCTGCATCAGCTGAATGGCCGAAAGGGTGTTAAAATATTTCCTCTGTATATCGATGTAGTTATGCTGTATCTCCAGGGCGCTTTCAATGAGTTTCAGGTATTCGGGATAAGCGATCTCCCCGGCATTCATGCTTTTCCCGGCATTTGCTATCATCAGCCTGCTGTGGGGCATGGCCGTGTTTGCATAATAGAGCAGCATTTCTTTCCCTACCCTGAAGGTGTTCAGGAAAGAAGCATACCCGGCTTCTAGCTCATTCTTCTGCTGAAGGTATTTCTGCTCGCTGATGCGTTTTTCCAGGTTGGCTGCTCTGATCTTGTATCCCTGGGCCCCAAAGAAAACCGGGATCGCCAATCCGCCCGAAATTCCTGAAAACCGGTCGGAACGGCTGAAATTTTCCTCAGTACCATCAATGATCTGGGTGCCAATCAAACTTTTATTGAAATACCCAATGCTGATATCTGGAAACAGCTTTGCTTTCTCGATTTGCACCTGCCTGACAGCTATATCGGTTTGCTGCCTTAGCCATTGCAGCACGGGGTTATCGGTAAGCAGACTGGTATCGGGATCGAGAGAATACAGGCTCTGAAGCTGAATGCCCTGGAGGGGAACAAAATTATCCCTGTGGTTCATTACGGCTTTGAGTTTCTGCAATGCGCTCTGCCACTGGCTTTCGTTTTGTTTCAGCTGGTAGAATGCCTGCATCCTCGCTGCCTGGGCCGCCATCTTCTCAAGCGAACCGGTCTCCCCTGCCCTGAACCTCTTCTCGCCTGCGATTTCCAGCAGGGCGTAGAGGCTGTCTTTCGCTTTCAGAAGGCTGCGGTCGGCATCCAGACAAAGCAGTTCGAAATACAGGTTCTTCACCTCGAACACCAGTTCATTGCGGGCCTGGCTGAGTTTGAAAGCCGTAGCCACACACTGGCTTTTTGCAAGTTCTTTCTGGTAGATATATACCGTGGGAAACTCTATGCTTTGCTGAATGGTGAACTCATCGTCATTGTTGATGCTGTTGCTTTGTCCGTAAACCACCCCGACTTCGGTTTTGGGGATGTTGATCGCAGCAGCTTTTCCTGCTTTATAATACTCCTTCTCAAGCGCCACGGCCTTTACCGTCGGGCTCTTCGCAAGGGCCGTGTCAATGCATTGTTTAAGTGTCAGTGTCTGCGGATGAGTTTGTGCCATAAGGCCTGTCACTGGTGCCATCATGAGCAACAGCAAGATCATGGCATTTTTCAGGCCATGTTTTTTGCCCGATCTCCACCGGGTTTCGATCAGGGCATAAATAGCCGGAAGTATGATCAGCGTTAGTATTGTGGCAGTGATCAATCCGCCGAAAACAACAGTTGCCAGTGGTCTTTGTACCTCCGATCCGGTTGCACGGGAAATGGCCATGGGGAGGAAACCAAGCGAGGCAACCGAAGCAGTCATGAGCACAGGACGCAACCTCATCCGCACACCTTTAAGAACCCGTTCATAAATATCATCCATGCCTTCATCCCTGAGCTGGTTGAAGCTGCTGATCAGTACGATGCCGTTCAGAACCGCAACACCGAAGAGTGCAATGAAGCCAACACCGGCCGAGACGCTGAACGGGATTCCCCTGAGGTAAAGCGCGAACACCCCGCCAATCGCGGCAAAGGGGACTGCCGTAAAAACGAGCAGTGTTTCGCGCACCGATCTGAAGGTCATATACAGTAGCACCAGGATCAGGAAAAGCGCCAGGGGGACTGCGATTGCAAGCCTTTTCTTGGCTTCGACCAGGTTCTCGAATTGTCCGCCGTAAGTGACATAATACCCCGTAGGAAGTTTAAGATCCTTATCAATCTTTTTACTGATATCTTCAATCAGTGATCCGACATCCCTGTTCCTGACATTAATCCCGATGGTTATCCTTCGTTTGCCGTCATCCCTGGCGATTTGCTGGGGGCCGTCCTCAAATTTAATGTCGGCAACTTCTTCGAGTGGTATCTGCTGTTTCGAAGGCAGGGAAACAAAGAGCTTTTTTACATCCTCGATGGAGTTGCGGTGTTCCTTATCCAGCCTTACAACCAGGTCAAAACGCTTTTCGCCTTCATATACAATACCCGCCTGTTCCCCGGCAAACCCGGCTTTCAGCGCCTTGTTAAGATCAACGATGTTCAGTCCGTCGGCCGAAATGCGGTCGCGGTTATAACGTACAATAATCTGCGGAAGTCCGACTACCTGCTCGACTTTCATATCCCCTATCCCGGGGATGTCGCTGATGAGGGCAGCAAGCTTTTCAGCTTCCAGTGCCAGGGTATCCATGTTGTCGCCGAAGATCTTCACCGCTACGTCAGATCTGATGCCGGTCATCAGCTCGTTGAAGCGGGCTTCGATGGGCTGCATGAATTCGTAGCTCACACCAGGGATGCCAGAGAGCCTCTCCTTCATTTTATCGATGAGTTCATCTTTTGTCGTCGCCGAGACCCATTCTTTTTTGTCTTTGAGGCAAACGACCATGTCGGCTGCCTCCATGGGTGTGGGATCGGTAGGAATTTCGCCCACTCCGATTTTGGCCACCACATCGATGACTTCGGGAAACTCCTTTTTCAGGATGTCAGAAACCTGCTGATAGGTATCAATGCTTTGCGACAGGGAACTTCCGCTTTGTATCTTTGGAAGCACAAGCAGGTCGCCTTCTTCGAGAGAGGGCACAAACACTGCATCGATCCTGAGGAACATGATGAGTGCGATCGCAAAGACAAGGACGGATCCAATGATCACACTAAGTTTGAAATTCAGTGCGAATTTTATGACGGGGTCGTATAGCCTGTGGATGAAGTTCATGATACGATCAGAAATATTGAGTGTATGTCTGGTATCCCTGCTGAGAAAGAGGGCCGACATCATAGGCACGTATGTAAGAGAAAGCAGGAAGGCTCCAAAAACTGCATACATCACGGTTTCGGCCATAGGTTTGAACATTTTGCCTTCAATTCCCGAAAGTGAGATCACAGGTAGGTAAACAATCAGGATGATGATCTGTCCGAAGGTTGCCGAATGCATCATTTTTTTCGCCGAAGTGCCGACTTCACGGTCCATCTGTTCCCGGCTCAGCCTGATGATCCCCTGGTTCTGACGGTGGCTTAGGAAGAGCCTGTACACCACGCTTTCGACGATGATCACAGCCCCGTCGACGATGATGCCGAAGTCGATGGCGCCCAGTGACATGAGATTCCCCGAGACCCCGGTGAGCACCATCATGATCACAGCAAACAACATCGAAAGCGGGATCATCGATGCCACGATCAGTCCCGCCCTGAGATTCCCGATCAGCAGGGTGAGGACGAAAATCACGACTAATCCGCCAAGAAGCAGGTTCCTCATGACTGTGCTGATGGTTTTATTGATCAGTTTGGTACGATCGATGAAGGAATCGATATACACCCCTTCGGGCAGGGATTTGCCGATCTGGGTGATCCTGTCTTTGACCCTTTTGATAACTTCCACCGAATTCTCACCCTTGAGCATCATTACCATACCGCCTGTGACTTCACCTTTCCCTGCTTCAACTACTGCTCCGTACCTGTTGGCGTGCCCGAACTGAACCTTTCCCACATCCCTTATCAGGACCGGTATGTTATTTACCGTTTTAATCACAATTTTCTCTATATCGTCGAGACTATGAACGAAGCCAATCCCCCTGATGAAGTAGGCATAGGGTTTTTCGTCGAGATAGGCGGCACCGGTGTTTTCGTTGTTTTTTTCCAGGGCTTCAAAGATCTCGTTGATAGAGATCCCAAGGCTTCGCAGGCGGTTCGGATCGAGGGCCACCTCGTATTGCTTTATAAACCCGCCCAGGGAGCTTACTTCAGCGATACCCGGAGTTCCGAGCAGCTGTCGTTTGACGATCCAGTCCTGGATGGTGCGCAGGTCGCTGAGGGAATACCGGTTTTCATATCCCGGTTTCACTTTGACCAGGTATTGGTAAATCTCACCCAGGCCTGTGCTGATCGGTGCAAGCTCTGGTTCGCCAACGCCAGCCGGGATCTGCTTTTCAGCATCCCTGAGTTTCTCGCCAATCTGCTGGCGGGCCCTGTAGATATCGACATCTTCCCTGAATACTACCGTTACCACTGAGAGCCCGAACCGGCTGACGCTCCGGAGTTCCAGAACATCGGGGATGACGGCGACAGCTTTTTCGATGGGATAGCTGATCAGCTGTTCCACTTCTGAGGACGCCAGTGTGGGAGCTATGGTGATTACCTGGACCTGGTTGTTGGTGATGTCGGGGATCGCGTCGAGTTTCAGATGGAACATGGAATAGATACCTGTTATGATCAGCAACAGGGTAAGTATTCCAATGGCAGTTTTATGACTGATTGAAAAGTCGATTATTTTGTCGAACATGGCATGTTTAATAGAAGATGATAATTAAAAGATGCGGGATGCAGGATGCAAGATGCAAGATGCAAGATGCAAGATGCAAGATGCAGGATGCGGGATGCAGGATGCGGGATGCAGGATGCGGGATGCAGGATGCAGGATGCGGGATATGCGAACTGGGAATATCTTAATACCTTGTTACCCTGTTACCTTGTTACCTTGTTACCTTGTTACCTTGTTACCCTGTTACCTTGTCACCCTGTTACCCTGTAACCTTCGGCGGTTGCCAGAAAGGAAGGGGAATTTCCTGGATTTTACCTGTGATGTAAACGGGGATTTCGCAGATATAATACTGAATGGGTTCTGGGATCAGCATTGTACTTTGTGTGAGCACATTCACCTGGCAGCAGTTGCATACACAGAAAGGGCTGCAACCGTCGATGTCGTTATGCTCGGCTGTTTTCGAATTGAGAGGGTAAAGGCCGGTTTCACCCTGGTGCTGATGATTGCAGTCATTACCCATATCAACACAGGGAAGTGTTGTAAGAAACAATATATACAACGATAAAATGATCCTCAGGACCTTCATTCAGGGTGAATTAGCCATTGCAAAGATATGCAATTTGTTAATTCCTTAACAAAATGCAAAAAGGCCGCTTTTGGCGGCCCCCCTGCATTCATCGCAATTGGTCATTGGTGAATCATGATTCGACTCATGTCATTTATTTATAAACACCTTGCGGACTACTTTTTTCTGTTCACTTGTAAAGACAACTGAATAGATCCCGGCGGGAAGTGTCTGGATGTCGATGATCTCATCGTGCTGTCCGTGAACCTTGAACTCTTTGGTCTGATAAACCATTGCCCCCAGGGTGTTGAATATCAAGATGCGATAGTTCTCCTGGTAAGTTGTCGTAACCCTTGCAGTGAACAATCCCCAGTTTGGAACAGGGAATACCACGAAATAGCTGCCGTCGCTTTCCCGGATACCGGTGGGTCCCACATAAATATAGTTCGAGGTATCGGAGGAGCAAACACCTATGCTTGCAACAACACAGTAAGAACCCATTGACGGAACAACAAGTGTATCGTTGTTGGCCCCGCTGATCGGCAATCCGTTGAGGAACCACTGGTTGCCATCCGCAACGCTGCTGACCAGGATATCACCCACGATGACGTTAAAGTTATCCTTGCTGTATGTGATAACCGGACTGGGAGGTGATGAGCCAACAACAACCCAATACAGGGGTGATTCATCACCGTTTCCGCAGGCATTGGTCGCGTGGACACTGAAGCCTCCTGAAGTAGCGGTTGGAGAGAAGTTAACAGTGATGGTTGAAGTATTTGCGCCGGCAATTATAGTAACACCTGGAGGCACAGACCAAACATAACCGCTTGCACCAGGGACAGGGGCAACAGAATACAGAACCCCTTGCTGGCCCTGGCAGATCAATTGCTTGCCCCAGATATTACCTGCTGCTGATGGGAGCGGGTTCACAGCGACATTAAACGGCGGAGATGTACTCCCGTTTCCGCAGAGATTGTTACCATAAACAGAAACCGTTCCTGAGGTGGCATTATTGGGGTAATTAACCGTGATACTGTTAGTACCCGCTCCACTGGCAATGGTGGCACCTGCAGGAAGGGTCCACACATAATATGTCGTGTTAGCTATAGGTGCAACAGAATATGAGGCACCCTGAGTTCCCTGGCAAACGTTTTGTGTCCCGGTTATTGTACCCGCACTTGAAGGTATTGGGTTAACAGTAACATTCAGCACGGTCGGCACGGCAGGGACGCAGCCGTTGGTATTGATGTAGCTTACACTCACCCACTGCGGACCTGGTGTTGTCCAGATCACTGAGATGTGATTGGTGCCAAGCCCCCAATTGATTACCCCTCCCGCAGACACATTCCACTGGTAAAACCACATATTATCTTCGGTGGTATAATCATAGTTGCCACTGTTCACGCACATACTTGTTGTTCCTGTGATAATAGGTACCGGCAGCGGGTTCACTTTGATGGTGAAGGTTTTTGATGGTCCGCTGCAACTTGTACCTCCGTTGGTAAAAGTGGGTGTGACGGTGATGGTCGCAATGACCGGGCTTGACCCTGTATTGGTTGTCGTGAATGAGGGGATATTGCCTGTACCGGAGGCTGCCAGCCCGATTGAAGGAGCAGAGTTAGTCCAGTTATAGGTAGTGATCCCGCCTGTGTTCTGGGTGCTGAATATCACATCCGCAGTAGTTGAGTTATGACAAAGTACCTGGTTTGCCGGGGTGTTCACCTGTGCAGTCGGGTTCACTGTAATAGTGAAGGTCTTCGACGGACCACTGCAACTTACTCCATTATTGGTGAAGGTCGGTGTCACGGTGATTGTAGCTATAACAGTTGTCGTGCCAGTGTTAATCGCTGTAAATGCATTGATGTTCCCAGTACCTGATGCCGGGAGACCAATACCCGGGGTGTCGTTCGACCAGGCATAGGTGGATGTACCGCCTGTATTAGACGTACCAAATGTTACAACGCTCGTGAATGCATTGTTGCACACTACCTGGCTGGCAGGTTGAATTACCTCACCCGTCGGATTAACCGTGATGGAGAAGGTCTTCGAAGGGCCGCTGCAACTGGTTCCACCGCCAGTGAAGGTTGGGGTCACGGTAATCGTTGCAACAACAGGAGCTGTGCCGGTATTGGTGGCCGTGAATGAAGCAATGTTCCCAGTGCCTGATGCAAGGAGCCCGATACCCGGTGTATCATTCGTCCAGGCATAGGTCGTGGTGCCCCCGGTATTGGTTGTTCCAAAGATGACAGCGGTAGTAGCTCCACTGTTGCACACCACCTGGCTTACAGGCTGAATTACCTCGCCCGTTGGATTAACCGTAATGGTAAAGGTCTTCGACGGACCGCTGCAGCTGGTTCCTCCGCCAGTGAAGGTCGGTGTCACGGTGATTGTAGCTATAACAGTTGTCGTGCCAGTGTTAATCGCTGTAAATGATGCGATATTCCCAGTGCCTGATGCCAAGAGCCCGATACCCGGTGTATCATTCGTCCAGGCATAGGTCGTGGTGCCCCCGGTATTGGTCGTTCCAAAGATTACAGATGTTGTTAATGCAGTATTGCAAACAACCTGGCTTGCAGGCTGAATAACCTCGCCTGTTGGATTAACTGTGATTGTAAAAGTTTTTGTGGAGCCAGTGCAACTAACTCCTCCGTTTGTGAAAGTCGGAGACACTACAATGGTAGCAACAACCGGCGAAGTGCCGGTGTTCGCAGCGGTAAAGGCTAAAATGTTGCCATTGCCAGAAGCTGCCAACCCGATACCAGGCGTGTCGTTCGTCCATGTATAAGTGGTAGTTCCGCCGGTATTGGAGGTTCCGAAGATTACAGCCGAGGTTGAGCCAGCATTACATAAAACCTGGCTGGTTGGCTGGATCACCTCGCCTGTTGGATTGACTGTAATCGTGAAGGTCTTTGAAGGACCAGGGCAACTTGGTCCTCCGTTTGTAAATGTCGGAGTGACGGTGATGGTTGCAATAACCGGAGCTGTTCCAGAATTGGTTGCGGTAAATGAAGCAATATTGCCGCTGCCTGAGGCTGCCAGGCCAATGCTGGTTACATCATTCGTCCAGGCATAAGTTGTAATGCCGCCGGTATTGGAGGTTCCGAAGATTACAGCCGTGGTGCTTGTATTGTTGCAAACCACCTGGCTTGCAGGCTGAATTAACTCACCCGATGGATTAACAGTAATCGTAAAGGTCTTGGTCGGACCTGTACAACTAATTCCATTATTTGTAAACGTAGGAGTAACCACAATGGTGGCCATAACTGGCGAAGTGCCGGTGTTCGCAGCGGTAAATGAAGCGATGTTACCAGTGCCCGATGCCGGGAGTCCAATACCTGGTGTATCATTTGTCCATGCGTAAGTTATAGTACCGCCCGTACTGGTGGTACTGAAAATCACTGCCGAGGTACTTGTAGTGTTGCAAACAACCTGGCTGGCAGGCTGAATTAACTCACCCGTTGGATTAACAGTAATCGTAAAGGTCTTGTTGGGACCAGTGCAACTAACACCTCCGTTAGTGAAAGTCGGAGTCACCGTAATTGTTGCAACAACTGGAGCTGTTCCTGTATTGGTAGCTATAAATGAGGCAATATTGCCGCTGCCTGAGGCTGCAAGGCCAATACTGGTTACATCATTCGTCCAGGCATAAGTCGTTGTGCCGCCGGTATTGTTTGTTCCGAAGATTACTGAGGTTGTAGATGCACTGTTGCAAACCACCTGGCTTGGAGGTT
>SESG01032964.1_pt1 | contig 19585 bp, 20 predicted proteins | sample 3171421 | NCBI WGS metagenome assembly SESG01 (sample SAMN10866946, study PRJNA518727) | freshwater metagenome | biome: subpolar coniferous forest; feature: holomictic lake; material: water; isolation source: holomictic Lake 227, 6 m and 8 m depth | place: Canada: near Kenora, Ontario | collected... | reverse complement strand
CAGATAAAATCCTAAACGTTACCGGCAAAAAAAAGGTTATTAACCTTAAAATAATTATGTTTCCTGATAAAGAAACTATTATCTTTGCAGAAACGCTGGCAAATGACTGAGAGATTTACAGTTAAGTTTTTGGAGGAAGCTTCGGCCTTTCTTGATGACCTTGATGAAAAGACAAGGGATAAAATCATCTATAACGTCACCAAAGCACGTTTCTCCAGCGACAAACTGATACTGTAGTAATTTCCACCCATGGAATTATCAAAAAAACAAACAAAATACTTCAAAGTGAAATTGCTAAAGCCGAAAATTTAAGAAAAATTTATTTTGCTCAAAAAAATCAATCAAAATGAAAAACCAAAAATTGAAATTATACAGCTTGGAGGAGATCACAGATAAACACATTGGAAAGCATGGTTCGCCAAAGAGAGATGCTTTTGAATATGAATTGAGACTTGATCTGATTGGTGAGGCAATTAAACAAGCCCGAAAAGAGCGGAACCTAACCCAAGAAGAACTTGGGCAACTTGTTGGGGTCAAGAAAGCGCAAATCTCAAAATTGGAGAATCGGTTAACTGATGCCAGGTTTGAGACAATAATCAAGGTTTTTAGAGCTTTAAATGCTAAGATTAACTTTAATATTGAACTTCTGGACCAAAAAGCTAGCCTTGTTTAATATGAAATCATCCTGCCGGTAACGAGCCTGCAAGCTCAAGGCGGGGGTAATCGGCAACGATAGTTTCTAAATGCTTATCCACATGATTGTTAATTCAATCAGCTCACTTCTAAAACCCGCGTTTCGCCTGCAGGCCAAACCGTTGATGGTCATTATAAAACAGAAAACCTAAACAAATGATATTCGGAAAAACAATAAAAATTTTCTTAATTGGCGGTGACCCAAACGGACGGATGAGTTGTGAACTTTCTATTTGGTCTGGTAAAGCATATTAATTTTCGAGAATAAAAATCAAAGATTGCACCGATCGTGACGTCATAACCAGTACCGGTATTTACCTTCACTTTGGAAAGACGATGATGGCAAAGATCATGTTTGTAATAATTTCTAAATAACAACTAATATAATGTTTCAAGAGCCAAAAAATTATACAGACAATGACCATTTCTTTTTCGAATCAGATAAAGAATTAGAAAAAGTATGCAATGCACCAAAAGACAAGGACGGTGTTTTTAAAGTCTTAGAATTGCGAAATGGAAAAATTAACCTGGTTTATGTCGGTTACTCGAACTCGGGCGGACTATTTAACGAAATCGTTAATGGAATTCATTACGACAAAAACACAAGAAAAATAGGATGGACTTACCAAATGTTAAAAGACAAAACAGATGCACTTGATATTTATTGGTATGTAACGAATGGAAAAGACGCTCAAAAGAAAGAACAAGTTGAAATGCTAAAAGACTTTGTTGCCCAAACTGGAAAACTGCCGAAATGGAACAAATAGAAAACAATGAATCGCTTACATGCGATATTGCCTCTCGTAAGCGAAGGTTTTAGACAGCTTCAACTTTTAGAGTAACTTGATAGGTAATCTCAGCTAAACAATTAAACTGTAACCATCGCCCCATCACATCATCACCCCAACACACCAGCAAACTGTCTGATTTATTTCAAATCCCTCTTATTTAAAATAAAAACGATTGAAAAAAGATAAATGACGAACCAGACTGTACTGCTGATGATTGCTTTTAGGGGAACAAAATCATCAATCTCCACAAAAACATAGCGGCTGAAAGGGAAAGGAATGAGGCTATTTAAGGATTTAATGGGCAGATACTGGACAATTTCCGGCATGATTCCGTCCTTGAAGTAAGGCGCATTTTGAAAAATGGCAGTAGCGATCGGCTCAAACATAATGGTGTATAAAAAGAGCGCAATAATAATGAAACCGGCTTTTTTGACGATAAGCGATACGAGGAAAGCCAGGGTGCAGTAAACCAGGATATCATAAAAATAGGCTGCCAGGAATTCTGTTTTGTCGAAAATGTATCGGATACCCCACACATGTGAATAAATAGTGCCATTAACAAGCCCGGCAACAAAAAGAAACAGCGTGCTGACTGCCGCCATCATCACAATAAATGACATTTTGCTCATCAGGAATTCTTTTTTACTGATGCCGTCAATTACATTTTGACGCATGGTGTTATAAATCACATCATTGTTAACGGAAATAACCACAATAAATGCCAGCAGAATTTTGTTAAAGGAACCGAGATAGGCGATGTTCTGCCAGATATCAGGGAAATCGTAAATCGGCAAGATGGTTGGATCGATTCCGTTGAAATTACCCCCCTCACTTTTCATCCATGCCAAAAACAGTCCGCCACCAGATGCAATCACGAGTAAAGCTAATAGATACATCCCGATTAATATCCAGAAAAGGCGGTAGTTCTTAATCTTCAGCCATTCCAATTTCAGCACCCTAATCATATTCTTTCAGTATTTTGAGGAATTCTTTTTCCAGCGAATTGGTCTGCATCACCAATTTCTTTAAAACGATTCCTTGATTAAAACAATAATCATTGATTTCTGCCGAAGTGAACCCAGGCTTCAGATCGACAAACAGGCTGTTCCCTGTTTTTTGAACGGAGTCAAAGCCGGGGAACCTGCCCAGGCATTTTTCAAGCTTTTCCAAATCCTGAGCGGCAACTTCCACGCGGTTTATTTCACTCATAGTATCCTCAATACTGCCCTCATGAATCTTAATTCCTTTCCTCAAAACACAAAAATGGGTGCAGACTTTCTGAACTTCATCGAGCAAGTGGCTGGCAATAATAATGGTCTTCCCCTGGGCAGCAATTTCTTTAACAAGGTTGCGAACTTCGGCAATTCCTTGTGGGTCGAGTCCGTTGGTGGGTTCGTCTAAAATCAGGACAGGCGGGTCAGAAAGCAAGGCTGAGGCGATGGACAAGCGTTGTTTCATCCCCAGGCTGTAAGTTTTAAATTTATCATCTTTCCTGTCCAGCAAACCAACCAACGCCAACACCGTTTCAATTCTTCCGGTTCCGCATTGCTTGATGTGGGCAGCGATACGCAGGTTCTGCACCGCGGTGAGGTAAGGATAAAAACTGGGTGTTTCGAGTATCGATCCGATATTTTTCCGGGCTTCAGCACCGTACGCATCACCAAACCACTGGAACGAACCATTGTTTGGCGCAACAACCTCCAGGATCATCCCGAGTGTCGTGGTTTTGCCGCTCCCGTTAGGTCCGAGTATGCCAAAAACCTGGCCTTGCGTAATAGTCAGGTCCAAGTTGTCAACTGCCTGTATTCTTCCAAAGTGTTTTGAAAGGCTATTTATCTTGAGGACGTTTTGCACTTTTCTGTTTGTTGAGTTCAAAAATATTGATCATGTCACCCGATTGAAAACTCCGCATCAAAGCCGGGATTTTATGCCATCCGATCCGGCCCCGCAAATAAAAAGCATACATGGCATCTTCACTCTTCATCACGCCTACATATTGATTTTCAGCCTTGTTCTCTTTTCCGTACAAAATAAGATTTGTTTTTCCACCAGCCATGCTTACATATTCCTCAAAGCCGATTTTTTTGTACGAAGTGATGAGGCTTTTATAGGATTGACCGGCTTTTGCTGATGTGTCGAGCGAGTAAACCAGTAATTTTTCGATTCCGTTTACCAGCTCGTTATAATCGGAGTTATGAGAAATATTGATCATGCGCAATGTGCTGGGATAAAAACAGTATTTCCGTTCTTTGTGCGCATCACCGTAAACTTTAAAAGGTGTTTCCTGTGCTTTGATCGGAGGCAACAGCCCTGCAAGCAGCCAGAAAACCAGGATTACCTTACTTATGTTTGACATCGTCAATATGTTTCAGTTGGTCGATTCCGGGTACATTCATTTGACGGGCAATCTTCGAAATGTTTTTCAGGTCAATATCGCCGTAAACACTGATCATAACGAACTGGTTCATCAGGCCTACCATAATCAATTCCGAAATTTTGCCGTTACTTTCCTTAATTGAAAATTGGATGTTCGCCCGGACATTTTTTACGGACACCAACTCTACGTATCCGGCTTTATTAACATCGGCAATGGCTTGCTTATAAAGAGCTGCAGAATTTGGAATGCTGTCGGCCATAATAACTTTCAGACCTTTCAGCTTGCTAACCGCCTGCAGAAATTCCTTTTCGGCAGGGCTGCCTGCTTCCAGGTTCGTAAACAGCGAGAACATTTTCTCACTCACGGAAACTTTTGTAAATTTTTCGTTATCAGCATATTGGTTAAAATATTTCATAATAACGGTTCCTTGTCCCATCATCGAGAGTGACAGGAGGAACATACTGACAAATAAGCTGATTTTTTTCATAATTTGGTTGTTGTTTTTTTATTTCAATTCATTCTTGCAACACGAATTGATGGTCGCAGGTTTCTAAAGCTTAATATTACTTTTTAACGATAAATCTTTACTATTTGATATATCGAATGGATTAATCTTGGGGATCAGCCGAAGTATAGCATCAAATGTATCCAATTTTACCTCGTGCATAACATGATTGAATCGTTAATACAAAAAGGTCCTGGGCTTGCCCTGGGGTTTATACCTGTGATTACGACGAAAAATACTAATTGTACTATATTTGAAATTAAAAAAATGGCTTATCGTAATAATTCATACTTTATTTATATATATATTATTGTAGAATATGCTTTTGCAAAGTTCAATAGCTTGCTCGCTACACATGCTCCGGAGGAGCTAAATGTCAATAACCGTGGGTGGTCACCCACGGTTATTAACTGAAGTTTCGCATGTCTTTGTATGACATATATGTAGATAATGAACGTTACTAAACTGTAGAACAGCCCTCCTTCGACTCCGCTAGGATGACGAAGGATTTCAATGTTACTATGGGTAACATTGAAATAATACTGATAATATATAAATATATTCTCAATGTAATGCTGCATTACGTTGAGAACCACTCGTCATCCTGAGCGGAGTCGAAGGATGGCAGTTGCAAAGTCTTTTACAAATTAACATAATAGGCTATTGCTTATATTTCACAAAACGTTTTAAATTGCGGGTTCTCGTGACATGCGAAACTTCAGTAAAGTAAATTTCATTTCAACGTTACTTTTGGTAACGTTGAATAGTAAATGTACATAAATAATATATATTAATCGAGGTATAATTTCTTGGGTAAGCCCTGACCCGAATTAAATATTTCTCTCATTTTTATGGCTTGAAGTAGCAAAAAAAGGATACCTAAACGCCTATACCTATTAATTTATTTGAATTCAGCATTGCAAGATTAGAAGGGTTTCAAATCCGTCGATTGTATAGCGAGCACTCCTTAAGCACGTAATATTTAGTCTTGGATATTGTAAAGGCATTAAGATTGTTGTACTTTTAATAAAAATATGAAACCATGAGAATTCTGAATGTAATCTTCCTGTTTGGCTTATGCCTGCTGTTTATGGGTTGCTCAGTTAATAAATCTCCGCTCTTTCCATCCAAATCCAAATCAGTTGCTGTGCCATACAAGAGCGATTTGTCAAAATCCAATTTAAAGGGAAAGGTAAAGATAATTACATCGACCCTCTTTGATGGCATTGAAAAGGACGGCGAAGTTCAGACGGGTGTCATTAACAGCATTGTGATTACGGATTACAATACCAAAGGCAATGTGAGTGCTTATCATGGTTCTGTGCCTTATGAGAAGACTTCATGGAATACGATCTTTAAGTTTAATTGTCAGGGTTTTGTCAAAGGCTCCGAATCCCTCAATATCAATGCCAGATATGGGAATACTGCAAAGAAGGAATCCGATAAATGTGATTCCAAAGGAAATATTATTAAAGCTGTCAGATATGATGAAAAGGGTGAGGTGACGGATAGAAGCGTTTATCAATATGATTCGGTCGGGAATATAATTGAATGGGATAACTATAAGGCCAATGGCGATTTATGGTTTGTAACTACCTATATATTTGATAGCAATAGCAATATGGTTGCAAAATACAATTTTCAGCCTGATGTTAGTTTCTATGACAAAAGCACCTTTAAATATGACGACAATTCAAATCAAATTGAGCGAAAAGACTATGTGGACGGAAAATGTAATTATGACCAGAGCAGTCAATACTTAAAATTCGACGCTGCGGGCAATTGGTTAAAGAAAATCTCCTTTGATGCAGAAAAGAAGCCAGCCTATGTCACAGAGCGCCTCATTGAATATTATCCATAACACATTCTAAGTAGCGATACTATGGCATAACTGCAAAGAATGAGAATATAAATAGTTTTGTGTTTTTGATGTATTTGATTTTTAAGTGTTTGGTTAACAAGCTATTATATAATCCTATGAAAAAGATAATTCTGTTACTCACCATTTCAATATTTGTTGGGATGACTTCTTTTGCGAAAGAGGTTAATCTCGCAACAGCCATGAGTGTTGCCAGAAATTTTTACAGTTCCAGGGCACTAATTCATGAAGGAATTGATAAGAATAGTATAAAATTATCACTTGCATTCAAAAGAGGTGTAAGAAATTCAGACTCCAAGACCACGACGAATGAAGTGATTTTGTATTACATTTTCAATGTGAATGGAAATGATGGTTTCGTGATCATTGCCGGAGATGACATCGTTACACCCGTGCTTGGCTATGGCAATACCGGAAACTATAATGGGAATAACTTGCCGCCTGCTTTCGTGAAATGGCTGGAGAATTATAAAGAGCAAATCCAATATGCGCAGGAAGAAGCCATGGAGCCAACTACCGAAATAGTAAGCTTGTGGCGTGATTTAATTTCTAACAATGTCAGTAAATCAAATTCATCAAACTTGCAGACTGTGAATCCATTGTGTACCACAACCTGGGACCAGCAGCCCTATTATAATGAATACTGTCCTTATGATCCTGCAAATACAAATAACCAACATTGCGTCACCGGCTGCCCAGCCACGGCAATGGCTCAAATAATGAAATATTGGAATTATCCTACCTCTGGCTCGGGTTTTCATTCTTATAATCATCCTGCCTATGGTACACTATCTGCCAACTATGGGGCAACAACTTATAATTGGGGCGCGATGCCCAATAACGTATCATCATCTAATAGTGCTGTTGCAACTTTAATGTTACATTGTGGGATTAGTGTTGATATGCAATATGGGCCCAATCTGAGTGCCGGATACGTTATTATTAACAGTCCTACTCCTACAGCCAACTGCGAATATGCCTATAAAAAGTATTTTGGATATGACTCAACGACCCTTCAGGGTTTAAAAAGAAGCAATTATTCAACTACTGACTGGAAAACGCTATTAAAAAATGATTTGGATAATAGCAGACCACTTCAATATGCGGGTTTTGGGAGCGGAGGCGGGCATACATTCGTATGTGATGGATATGATGTGGGTGATTTTTTTCATATGAATTGGGGTTGGGGTGGGGCATATGATGGTTTTTTTACCATTGATGCTCTTAATCCTGGCGGTGTTGGTACTGGGGGCGGAACAGGTGGATTCAATTCCAGTCAACAGGCTGTCATTGGAATTAAACCTGCTTTAGCAAGCGGTAATTCGACGATAGATATGTACTCCTCAATAACAGTAAGCCCAAATCCAATAAATTTTGCCTCTCCATTTACAGTGAATGCTGATGTGATCAATAATGGGACATCATCTTTTTCAGGTGATTTTTGTGCAGCTATTTTTACCGCCGCAGGTGATTTTGTCGATTTCGTTCAGATTCTTTCTACGAATAGTTCCCCGCTTTTATCGGGCTACCATTATAATGGTGGGCTCACCTTTTCCAGTAGCGGTATTTTGTCGGTTCCCGGGAGTTATTTTGTCGGGATTTTTTATCGAAGCCTCGGAGGTAATTGGAAATTGTCAGGGGATGGGTTCTATACAAATCCAATTAGTGTCAATATAAATTCTCCTGTGGATTACATCCAGCAATATTCCGGCATTGTAACAAATCCAGCTACATTTATTCAAGGGCAAGCAGCTACGGTACATGTAAATATAATCAATGACAATTTTGTCACTTACTATGGTCAGTACAAAGCTGATCTTTATGACCTAAATGGCAATTTTGTCCAAACGATAGGAACTTATAATGAAACAACGGGGCTTCCACCAGGGTATTCTTATTTAGCACCTTATATTCCTTTTACGACAACTTCCATTACTGCCGCACCTGGCACTTACATCTTGGCTATATTAGAATTGGAAAGTGGCTCCTCAAATTGGTATCTCATCGGAGGACAATATTTCTCAACACCAGTGAATATTGATGTTGTCGCACCACCATTAGCACCCGATATTTATGAGAATAATAATACACAGTCAACAGCTTACACCTTGCCATTGAACTGGGTCAATAACAATGCCCACCCACTCACAACAGGGTCTAATATTCATATTGACACCGATTATGATTTCTATAAATTAAATCTGGCTGTCGGCTATAATTATTACATATCAGCAAGGGCTCACGACTCATACAACAGCGGGAACGGGAATGTCTATACAGCTGATGTACTCTGGTCGTATAATTCCGGAAGTGCCTGGTCGTCAGCCTATGATGATGTTATGCAGGGGAATATCAATGTCTATGATGGTGGAACAGTGACATTTCAAGTTGCTCCTTTTTTTATAGGGAATACGGGTACTTATCTTTTTGACATTTCGATTAACCGCGGCCCGACTGCAGGTATCACTGAGATCCCCACGAACAACTCATTTGAAATTTTCCCCAATCCTGCCAGTGATTATATCAGTGTGAAAAAGCTTGAAAATTGTCATTATGATCAATGGCGAATCTATAATAGCATCGGACAAACAATAAAGCAATCTTTGGAGCCTTCCGAATTGTTAAAGATTGATGTAGCCGATTTGCCAAACGGGATATTCTTTCTTGAAGCCATACAAAATGACAAGGTCCGTTTAGGGAAATTTGTTATTGATAGATAAAGGCACGCAAAATTATCAAATATAGAATCAACATATTAACTGAACCTAAAGTCGTTACTTCGGAATTTTGTTAAAATTCAGGATAAACGTGTCTGTGGCACTATGCCCCCTTTTCAAGATATTGCTTGAGAAGACTTTTTATCTCAGTTAAGTCTTTTTGAAGCGCTGCGATTTCCTTTTCAGCTTTCAGGTTGATTTCATAATCATTCTCAGCCCTTATTTCGGAATGCTTGCCTTGCAGGTTTTGTCCCACCATGATCAAAGGCATGAGAAATATCTGGATCATATTGGAGATAAATAGCCATAAAACAAAGGCAGGGAAAGGGTCGAACCGTAAGGCTTTCGGGGCAAACATATTCCAACTCAGCCAGCAAACTGTCCATAAAAAGATACAAAAGAAAAAGCCGATTGTGCCGACTCTTTGGGTACTCCATATCGCAAAAACTTCTGATTGTTTCAGGAGACTATTATAAACATGATTGCTGTTTCTGATTTGCAAATTTTCCTTTTCTTTTGTTCGCAAATCCTCGCTATTCCTTATTTTCATTTTGCTATTATTTTAAATTTTGTCATTCCAGTAGTGTCCACTCAAAGATGTCAATTTCGTATGTTTACAATTTGATTAAAACAGCTCATTGAATAATCTTGCCACCAGAAAGGCTGCTGCAGCTGCTGTAATGCCGATCAGCATAACTTTTAAAGCTCCTTTCAAGGGCGGCTGCCCGGTTACCTTACTTTTAAAATACCCGAAGATAAAAAGACAAATGATCGTGAGTATCGCAGAAACGACCAATCCCTCATAGGGTGTTGCTGTGAAAAAATAGGCTGTTAGCGGAATTAACCCGCCAATAATGTATGAAATACCAATGGTGGCCGCACTGTTCCTGGCACGGTTCGCATCTGGCTTTTCAAGCCCCAATTCGTATTTCATCATGAAATCAACCCATTTATGTTTATCTTTTGCCAAGGCATCAGCTATGGCATCCTGGGTGTGCTCATTTAATCCATATTCAGCAAAAATCAGTTTTACTTCTTCTCTTTCCTTCTCAGGTACAAATTCTACTTCTGCATATTCGCGGTCCAACTCCGACTGAAAATGTTCCTGCTCAGTTTTTCCGGCTAAGTAACCGCCAAGTCCCATTGCGATACTTCCGGCAACAATTTCTGCAATACCAGCCGTAATGACGACTGCATTGCTGTGTACAGCACCGCTTAAGCCGGCAGCCAAGGCAAAAGGAACAGTCAATCCATCAGACATTCCAATGACGATATCGGTGAGAAAAGCCGAGCTTCCTAAATGTTCTTCTTTATGTGATTTGTTAATTTCTGACATTTTTGAAATTTGATGTGGGGCTAAGCCCCTGATTTAACTGTAAATATACTGTAAATACTTTCTACTCAATCTCATTTTTTTATATATATAAGTATAAAAATCTCAAGGAAATGATGCTGCAAAAAATTGAAACCAAAATCTATGAAGGAAGGGGAATGAAGGTCATGTTGGATTTTGACCTGGCTGAACATTCAAATTGTCAGAGCCTTTGTTTTTATGAGGAAATACGCTTTGGGTCATAAAGATTTAAGGTCGAAGCTACATGAGCTTGAAGCTTTATACAACAGACATTTCAAGGAAGTTTATGATGCCCTGAACTACCTGTTGAAAAAGGACAAAGTTGAAACCAAACAAAAGGAACGAAAACCAATAGGCTTTAACATAACCAAAGGAGAATAGAAATATTATTTTAGTTTTTTATAGGTTCACATTGATTTTTTGATTGAATTTGTATAGAATTATTTATCCATGCACCTATAATGATATGTCGTCAAAAATAACAGTGACACTTAAAGTGAACGGAGACCTCTATGAAGTTGCCGTAAAAGCCTCAAAAACCCTGGTTGAGGTTTTAAGGGAAGACCTTCATTTGATGGGGACAAAAATCGGTTGTCAGACAGGTGACTGTGGCGCCTGTACAATTCTGCTTGACGGAAAGTCTGTCTGTTCGTGTCTTACCCTGGCTGTTGAGGCTCAGCATAAAGAAATCACAACGATTGAAGGTCTTGCACCTCATGGTGATGAGTTACATCCGATCCAGGAAGCTTTTGTCAAAGAAGGTGCAATCCAATGTGGATACTGTACCCCGGGCATGGTGATGTCAGTGAAGCATCTTCTCGATAAAAACCCCAGACCCTCTGAACTTGAAATCAGGCAGGGACTGTCGGGCAATTTATGCAGATGTACAGGTTACGGGCGTATCGTTAAAGCTGTGCAGGTCGTCAGTGAAACAATGAATGAATCACTCAAAGAATTATAATATGTCTATTCGTGATTTTATCTATTTAGAACCCAAAACAATGGCTGAAGCACTTGAGTTTCGAGCCATGCATGGTGCAAAATCCAGTATTATTGCTGGCGGAACGGATTTGCTTGTTAAAATGAGAGCCCAGGTTTTACAGCCGGATTATGTCATCGGCCTAAACCGAATCCCCGGAATTGATCACATAAACATAGATGCTGGAACCGAAGTTGTGATCGGCGCCATGGCAACACTTTCCTTACTGGCTGAACATGAAGGAATCATCAATCACTTTCCTGCCTTGGCTCATGCAGCCAGTGTTACGGCAACAGTCCAGATAAGAAACATGGGGACACTGGTTGGAAATATTTGCAATGCGAGCCCATCCGCGGATAATGCAACCCCTTTATTGGTTTATGATGCTCAGCTTGTTGTTGTAAACCAAGCAGGAGAAAGAGTCGTTGCTTTGGACCATTTCTTTGCCGGACCGGGAAAAACAATCCTTGAGCAGGGTGACATTGTTAAAGAGATACTTATCCCTTTCCCGGGTTCCATCAGTGGATCCAGTTACCAGAAAGTATCAACGCGGAGCAAGGTTGATATTGCGGGAATCTGTGTCTCTGCATTAATTTCCCTTGACTCATCCGGCAAGGTCCTTAAAGCCAGGATTGCCCTTGGGGCTGTCGCTCCAATTCCTATGAGAGTGTATAAGGCAGAAGAATTGTTGACAGGCACTGTGCCGGACTCTGAGCTACTAATACAAGCTGCGAAAATTGCCCGTGAAGCGTCAGCCCCGATTTCTGACATGAGGTCTTCTGCTGATTATCGTAAGGCCATGGTTGAAGTATTAACGCTGCGGGCTCTGAATGCAAGTCTTGAGTCTGCAAAACAACGAAGCAAATAAGATGGATTCCGGGAAAATAAAAAAAAACAGTCTCATTGGGAAAGGAATTCCCAGGATTGACGGACCGGCTAAGGCGAGCGGCAAAGCGCTATATACCGGTGATCTTATTTTGCCAGGCATGCTTCATGGAAAAATTCTCAGGAGTCCGCATGCTCATGCAAAAATTCTGAATATTGATATTTCGGCAGCCCTGGCACTTCCCGGGGTAAAAGATGTGATTACAGCAAAGGATACGCCTAATGTTAAATTTGGAAACTGGCGTTTGTTTCCCCAAACCCAGGATGAGACGCCCCTGGCCCTGAATAAGGTTCGTTTTATAGGGGATGAAATTGCTGCAGTGGCGGCTATTACAGCAGATATAGCCACGGAAGCTTTGGCGCTGATCAAGGTCGAATATGAAGTGCTCCCAGCCGTTTTTGATCTTGATGATTCCCTGGCCTCGGGCGCTCCTATGATTCATGAGGAAAACCCGGATCTGACAAGCAATATCAGCCTGGATCGGCAAATTGATGTCGGAGATTTCGACACAGCTTTTAAAGATGCTTATTATATTCGTGAGGATATTTTTTTGGTGCATGCCCAATCGCATGCTTATATGGAGCCTTGTGCCTCGCTGGCTGAAGTTGATGCCGAAGGAAGGGTTACCTTATATACTTCAACGCAAACCCCATATATTGTTCAATGTCTGTTGGCATCGACGATGGAGATCCCGGAAAATTATGTCAGAGTCATCAAGCCAGCTGTTGGCGGTGGCTTTGGGGGCAAAATGGAGTTAAGAGCCTGGGATTTTTGCGCAGCCTGGATGGCCCGCAGAACAGGTCGGCCCGTACGTATTGTCCTTACCCGTGAAGAGGAGCTGGCTGTTGGGCGCAGGCGTCATGCGATGAAGATCAGATCAAAAGTAGCCTTTAACAAAGATGGAACGATCATTGCCAAGGATTTTGAGGCTTATCTTAACGGTGGTGCTTATAATTCAATGGGACCGACCGCCGCCTTTTTGTGTGGCAATTTTGGTGCTATGATTTACCGTTACCCCGTTTATCGTTACCGTGGATATCATGTGTATACCAATTTGCCTCCTGCCGGTGCTATGAGGGGATTCGGAGCCCCACAGGCACTCTATGTTTCAGAAACACAGATGAATATGGCAGCTGCTGATCTTGGATTAGATCCAATAGAGATCCGTTTAAAGAATGCCATGATCACTGGTGATCAGATTGAAGGTGTGACTACCATTTCCTCGGCTGGCTTGGTTGAATCCATCACCAAGGTTGCGGAAATGACCAACTTCATGGAGAAGAAAAAGAACCTTCCCAAAAACAAAGGAATCGGGATTGCTTGTTATAGTTTTATTTCCGGGGGTGTGTTTAACTGGTTCAACACCCAATACAATTTCTCTTCCTGTGAAATCAGGGTTTATGATGACGGTACTGCCCATTTATTGACTATGGCTGCTGAAATTGGACAAGGTTCTGATACGGTCCTCAGGCAAATACTTGCTGCTGACTTAGGACTGGCGGTCGACAAAATTCGGCTGACAGCCGGCGACACAGCCATGACCCCAAAATGCGACCTGGGAACCTGGGGAAGTCGTGTTACGCTGATGAACGGCAATGCCATACTCGATGCTTCAAAGAAGATTAAGGAGCAGTTGGCTAAGATCGTTTCTCTCAAATTTGACCTCAATGTTATTCATGAAGTTGATTTTGAGAATGAAAGGGTTTTTGCCAAGACCAGTCCCAAAAAGGGTATCACTTTTGGTGAAGCAGTAAAAATGTGGGTCAAGTTAAATCGTGGCGAAGAACTGACGGCCCGTGGATATTATACGCCGCGTGATATGGGCCTCACGACGCCTGCCTATTCCTTTGGCGCCCAGGTTGCTGAAGTTGACGTTGATCCGGATACGGGTGTTGTCAGTGTAGAAAAGATTTCGACAGCCCATGATTGCGGGACTATCATTAATCCATTGGGTGTTGAGGGCCAACTCGAAGGAGCTATCCAGATGGGTTTGGGATATACGCTCTGCGAACAGTTTGCCATGCGTGACGGAAAAACCTTAAATACCTCATTCCTCGACTACAAAATTGCGGCTGCAGAAGACATGCCTGAAATTATTTCTGCATCCATTGACACCTACGAACCTGAAGGGCCTTTTGGTGCAAAAGAAGCCGGTGAAGGTCTGGTAATACCCACAGCCGCGGCAATTTCTGATGCAGTTTTCCAGGCGAGTGGTTATCGTTGCATGGACCTTCCGATTACACCTGAAAAGATACTGAGAGCCAGCGGTAAATTATAAAGGGAATGATGCCGCGATCGATTCGAAACATTGCCATCATGGCCCATGCTGATGCCGGCAAAACCTCAGTCACAGAGCAATTTCTGTTTTTAAGCGGACAAACGAAGCAACTCGGAAATGTTGACCAGGGTACTGCAAGTACTGATTTTCTTGCTGTTGAAAAGGAGCGGGGCATCTCTGTTCGCTCAGCCCATACTCCTTTTAGCTGGAAGGGGACACGAATCAATCTGATCGATACCCCCGGTCATGTTGACTTTTCTTCAGATGTTGAACGGGTCATGAGGGTTTGTGATGGTGTTATTCTTGTACTCTCTGCGGTGGAAGGAGTTCAGGCTCAAACGGAGGTGTTGTGGAATGCGATTAGGAATCGGGGGATTCCTGTAATCTTGTTTGTCAATAAAATTGATCGTATTGGTGCAGACACCGAAGCTGTTTGCAAGTCCATCGAAAAGGAATTGAAATTCAGTCCACTGCTGATGACGGAAGTGTCCGACGAAGGTAAGGCTGAAGCGGGAATCTCTTCATGCTGGTCTGCCAGGGCAATGGCGGAGAACCTACTTGAAGTGATCGTTTCCTGTGACGAAAAACTATTGACCCGATACCTGGAAGGTTCTATCCCTACATTCTCCGAGCTTGACGAACTATTGAGCCAACTGATAAAAACAACACAGATCTATCCGCTTTGGTTTGGGTCAGCAAAGCTGGGCCTCGGCATGGAGGCATTGCTTGATGCTATTGTCAATTACCTGCCTGATCCGGTGGGAGATCCTCTGAGCCCTTTATCTGCTTTGGTCTACGGCATCAGTCATGACAAAAATGGTGGAAAAATTGCCCATGTTCGTCTTTACAAGGGTAGCATCAGTAACAGAGAAATCATTTTCAATGCAACACGTCAACTAGCGGAAAAAGTCACCCAGCTTCGAATGATATTTCCAGGCAGATATGAGGACATGGCCAGGGTAGAAGCCGGTGACATCGCGGGGATCAGCGGATTTGATCAGGTGGCTGTCGGGGACATGCTTGGCTTACCTGATCCGGGCATTCCAGATGAGGTAAAAATGAGCACCCCTTTGATCCTGGTTCAGGTGAAAGCCTTGAATTCAGCTGAATATCCTGCTTTGGCAGCAGCCCTCCTTGAGATGAACGCAGAAGATCCTTCCCTGGAATTCGATTGGATGCGAGAAACTTCAGAATTACAGCTTAAAATCATGGGATGGATTCAGATGGAGGTATTAGAACGCATCCTGGCAGATCGTTTTGGCATTGAAGCCCGCTTCGAAAACCCAACGGTGATCTATAAGGAGACCCCAAATGCTGCCGCAGAAGGTTTTGTGCGTTATTGGATGCCCAAACCATGCTGGGCTATTTTGAAATTTCTCATCGAACCGGGCGAGAGGGGAAGTGGTGTATTTTATGAAAGCAAACTTTCGGTAAATGATGTGCAGCAAAAATACCAGAATGAAGTTGCCAGGAGCATTACCAATGCGCTGAAGCAAGGAATCAAAGGCTGGGAAGTTACCGACATAAAAATTACACTGATAGAAGGAGATGATCATCCTATGCATTCAAGGCCGGGGGATTTTACAGTGGCAACCCCAATGGGAATCATGGATGGACTGGTTCATTCCGGTACTGCCTTGCTTGAGCCGATGATCTTCTACCAGATTATTGCTGCAGAAGATCTGTTAGGGCCAATCACCAGCGATATCACACGCATGCGTGGTACTTTTGAAAGTCCGGTACTACAAGATGGGAAATTTCGATTACTAGGGGTTTTTCCGCTGGCTACGTCTCTTGATTACCCGGTGAAACTCAGTTCACGTTCAGGTGGAAAAGCGAGGATATCCACGAGGTTTTATGGATATAGCGTATGTACAGATGAACAGGGAGCGATCCGTCCATACCAGGGGATAAGCCCGTTGGATACTGCTAAATATATTCTTAAGGCAAGAAAAGCTTTGAAATAAGGCCAGCCTGCATTATGATGTCATTATAAACTCGGTCAAATCTGAATATAAGATCTCTTCAAACTCAGCAAAGTTCTTCTTCTCTGTTTCTGCAAAAAGGTAAATAGCCATAGGTAAGGTCCTGTAATCCTGTTTGATATAATGAAGAGGTTTTGAGAAATGTGATATAAATTTCTCATAATCGAAGGTGATCTTACGCTTGTCCAGGTGTTTTGGAATGTCGATGCCAAACATGCCATAGATCTTGTCGTTGCGGGATTCCAGAATTTTATTCCAATCGGGTTTCTTTTGATTAAAATAATATTCGTATGGATTAATTCCATAAAAATAATATTCAACATCTGCAACGCAGAAACCCATAAATCGCATCGGGTTAATCTCTATCGGGACAAAATTTCCGTTCTCTTCCTGTCGCATTTCCAGGTGAAACGGGAAGTTGCGCAGCCGTTTCATCCTGCCAATTTCTTCAAGATAAACAAGAATAGAGGTGTGGTGCTTTCTTATGATGTCATCAGAAGTCATATAGAGGCGATCACTCATGTCTGATTTTGAACCGAACAGATGTGTTAGGATATTCAGGATCACAGGTTCGCCATTGTCATCATAATAGGCATCGATGGCGATTTCTGTTCCTTCAATACATTTTTCGATAATGAATTCGTTAAGACTCACCACAACATCAGGGAAAATATTACACATCAGGATGACTTCTTTTTTAATGCTTTCCACTGCGGGTTTCCACTCGTCCATTTGGTGAATGGCGTGAATGCCAATGCTTGCAAATCCTCTCAGTGGTTTAATGACAAAGGGCAAGGTGAGGGTTCCAACATCCAGCTCGTCCAGTTCTTCTAATGAAACCTTTTTATACCACATGTCCGGATTGAGCGTTGAAAAGATGTCACGAAGCTTTGATTTGTCTTTAAAAAAATTGACATTTTTGGTGATTTCAAGTTCCGGTACAAAGCGGTTTAATAATTCTGTGGCATTTTCTGAATTGCTATACAACAATGGATTTGAAGTGCCCTTTAGGATGTTGAAAAACACTTCTTTTTCCTGCAAATTCATTTTTTGGGCATGCTTCAGGCTTTTTGAGAAATCGGTAGCCAGCACAGGGATTTGTAAATCCACAACAGTCTGTTGCAGGAATTCAGAAACGTATGGTTTTTCGAGGATGATCAAGGAAATATTTCTTTAATTACTTTTTCTCGGTATGTAAAAATTCCTGCCACTTTTTTTCTGATATACGGGACCATCGGTGCTGCCAGAATGCCGAACGGAAGTCCAAAGTGCACCAGGTCAGTCATCTCAATGCCACCAGGCACTTCTTTGAACTTATGCTGATGATGCCAGAATTTATAGGGTCCAAAGCGTTGTTCATCCACGAAGAATTGTTTATCGACGACATGGGTGATTTCCGTTACCCATCTAATCCGAAAGAACAACAATGGCGATAAAGTATAACTGATAATCTGTCCAGGATACATATCGTGTTGCGGGGCTGAAGTCGTCACAAACTTCATCTCAGGTGGTGTAATGATTGCAAGGTTTTCAGGGTCTGAAAAAAAATCCCATGCTTTCTCAAGGCTTACAGGAACAAACAATTTCTGTTGTAAAGTATATAATTTCATAGGCATTAAACAAAATAACTGTTTAATAGTTATATTTCTTTTTCCACAGATTTGACAAGTGTCTCCTGGTTTCCTTTTCCCTGGGATTATCCTGTGGTTCATAAAATTTTGTCCCTTTCAATTTGTCGGGGAGAAACTCCATCTCAACAAAATTGCCTGGAAAATCGTGTGCGTATTGATAATCTTTCCCGTAATTAATGTTTTTCATTAGTTTTGAAGGTGCATTGCGCAGATGCAATGGGACAGGCTGGTCGCCGATTTCCCGAATTTTCTTTTGTGCTGCCCTTATTGCGAGGTAAGAAGCATTACTTTTGGGAGAAGTGGCTAGATAGATAGCGGTTTGTGAAAGGATCAGGTCACATTCAGGATACCCGATGACATCAACCGCCTGAAAGCAATTTGTGGCGAGCAACAAAGCGTTGGGATTGGCATTGCCGATGTCCTCAGAAGCTAAGATAAGCATCCTTCTTGCGATAAATTTAGGATCTTCTCCGGCCTCGACCATTCGTGCGAGATAGTATACCGCCGCATTCGGGTCGCTGCCCCGCATGGATTTGATAAATGCCGAGATGATGTCATAATGCATCTCGCCTTGTTTGTCGTACATGGCGAGATTCTGCTGAATGGAATTAAGCACGGTATCATTGGTAAGTGTGATGATCCCATTTTGTACCCTGGCATTTTTAACCACCAGATCAAAAGCGTTGATCAGCTTACGGGCATCACCTCCTGAAATCCGAAGGAGTGCTTCAGTTTCCTCAAGTTTGATCGTTGCGCCGGTTTCTTCCTCCAGTTTTTGTTTTGCTTTATCAAGCAGGAGCAGCAGATCCTCCTCCGACAATGGCTTTAGAATATAAACCTGGCAACGGCTGAGCAATGGGGAAATGACTTCAAAAGATGGGTTTTCGGTTGTTGCCCCGACAAGTGTTACGATCCCTTTCTCCACAGCACCCAGAAGGGAGTCTTGCTGACTCTTGCTGAAACGATGAATCTCATCAATGAAAAGAATCGCATTTCCACCGGATTCAGTGGATTTGCTGATGACTTCGCGGACGTCTTTAACCCCAGAGCTTATTGCACTTAGGGTATAAAACGGGCGGTTTGTCTTTCTTGAGATGATATTGGCCAGGCTGGTTTTCCCAACACCGGGTGGACCCCAGAAAATCATTGAAGGGATATTCCCGGTGTCAATTGCATTTCTGAGAATGGAACCATGTCCTGTAAGATGTTGCTGGCCAAGGAATTCGTCCAGGGATTCGGGTCTTAACAAATCAGGTAAGGGCGCTTGGATTGACATAGGATTTGTTGTTTTGGCAAAATTGCAAATGGGTAGACAATTCAATCGATAAAATTACTGTATCTTTGATTAGCAAAATCTAATGGATGTAGGTTTGTTTTAATATTAAGTCTTGTACAAATCTCCGGGGGGAAATTTGAAAAGATTATCAATGATCTGATTCCCAATTTTTTAAACCCTCAGTTATAATTGTCACCAGCCTTATAAGCTGAAATTGTTACTGTTCAGGGGGTA
>SESG01024711.1_pt1 | contig 19599 bp, 22 predicted proteins | sample 3171421 | NCBI WGS metagenome assembly SESG01 (sample SAMN10866946, study PRJNA518727) | freshwater metagenome | biome: subpolar coniferous forest; feature: holomictic lake; material: water; isolation source: holomictic Lake 227, 6 m and 8 m depth | place: Canada: near Kenora, Ontario | collected... | reverse complement strand
CGGCTCGATGTTTTCAGGCTTCGAGTTTGAGGGTCTGGGCAGTTATCAGGTGGCCAGCCTGGAACATCTCCTGAGGCTATCTGAGCTTACCAACCTCAGCGCCCAGGCCGCTATCAACTACCGATCCGGCAGTCAGGCGGAGAAAGAGGGCATCTCCTCGGAATCCAGCAATACCCTATTCCAGGCTTCTGGCCGGGGCAAAGTCCGGGAGCTGGTGCTTTCTGCAGGACCCAAAGGCCGGCCAGTAGACCTCACCAGCACCTACCACACCGGAATTTTCAAGATCAACAGCTCGGCCAGGTTCGAGGTTTGAGTCTCGCGGAAAAGAGCTGCAGCGGGCTTTTTTGAACATAAGAATTTGGAGGTCTTTAGTCATGAAAGGATTCAATTGTTGTGGTGATGAACAGTCAGGCGAGCAGGCTTGCGAATGTCTCCCCCAGACTCTGGAGGATCAGGTGACGCCCAATGGAGCCCGTCTTCTGGCCGTGGACAAGGAGAGGACCTACCGGACTGGAGACGGAAAGCTCTGGCTCTCTCGTGAGGATTACAAGGCCTGGTCTCGGGAGCTGGGCCTGGAGGTGGACCCAATCATCTGGTTTACTCGCATGGGCCATACCCTGCCGCCTGATGTCAAAGTATGAAGGCGAGGATTGGGCCGCCCAAAGACTACGAAGGGATACGTGCCAAGGTAGCTGAGGCTTCAAAACTGATGTCGGAAGGCCTCTCAGAGTCCAAGGCTGCCAAGAAAGTCGATCTGCCAAGATCCAGCCTTCAGCAGTATATCCAGCACGGCGTGCCGAATCTGGGCCTGCCAAAGGTGCCGAAATCGACCCTGCCAAGAGTCAAAAACTGCCAAGAGGACTTGGCAGGGGTAAACCGAGATGCACTAAGCCTGCCTGCCCAGAAATCTCAGCCGTCCCAGCGGGATGTTTTGGGAAAATTCCTGCCGGGAAACTCGGCAGGCTCTCTGATCGATAAACCGACACGCCTGGCCCGCATCAAGTTCGAGGAGGCTACTCCCAAGGTTGCCAAGAAAATCATTGCCATCTTCGAAGCCCTGCCAGATAATGAACCCGAGATGGTGCTGGCCTTTGCCCGAGAAATCTTGGATCGAGGTCTTGGCAAGCCCAAGCAGGTCGTGGACGTAAAAGAGTCCCGTGAGTATATCGAGTACAAGTACATAGAGGAGCTTATCCTTGCCGACCCCGAAGCCGTTCGACTCGCGGCTTCTCTTGCAGAACGCCTGGAGGGCTACGCCGGGGACATTTGCTCAGAGGCTTTCGGGCGGGAAGTGGAGACTCTACCGCCACCTTCGTGAGCTGTCCTTTCTGCTCACCCAGGCCGTGGCCGGGCGCTGTCCCAGGCTGATCATCAGCATGCCGCCTCGCCATGGCAAGTCGGCTTTAGTCTCTCACTGGTTGCCGGTGTGGTTTCTCGATCTATTTCCCCAGTACAGAGTCATCCTGGCCAGCTACGAGTCCGACTATGCGGCAACCTGGGGCCGCAAGGTGAGAAACACCATCCAGGAGCATCCTGGGGAGCTTCGGGTTGAGATCTCCGGCGATTCCTCGGCAGCCAACCGCTGGGATACCACAGAAGGCGGCGGTATGAATGCGGTGGGAACTCAGGCAGCCGTTACTGGCCGCGGTTCTCAGGTAATGATAATCGATGATCCCCACAAGGACCGGGAGCAGGCCGAGTCCCTGACTATGCGAGAGAAGGTCTGGGATTGGTGGACCGGGACGGCCAGAGAACGCCTGGAACCTATGCCCTGGGCGCCCTTCGGGGTCGTCATCGTCATGGCCACCCGCTGGCATGTGGACGATTTCACCGGTCGGCTGGTTGGCCGCAAGGTCGATGTCGAGGCAGGAGGCCAGAGATACTCTCCTCCCTGGGTCGAGTACCGGCTTCCGGCTCTCGCCGAGCTGGAGGATCCTCTGGGCCGGCAGCCGGGAGAGGCTCTCTGGCCGGAAAAGTATCCATTGCCTTCTCTTTACGCTATCAAGGAGGACATCGGGCCTTACAACTGGCTCTCTGAGTACCAGCAGACGCCCATCAGGAGAGAGGGTGCCCTCTTCCACCAGGAGTACTTCCGGCCGGTGGAGGTGCTGGAATAAACAAAGCCCCTGCCCCTTCTCCCCCCTCCCCGGACCCCACCCCCCTCATCCCCGTAGCTGTTCCGCCTGCCCGCAACCCCGGTTGATTGGAATCCATGAAATCATGATTCAAGACTGCGTCTATGAACTTCCCGTCATCGAGCGGTCGTCTCTCAAGATCGGCACTTTCATTGACCTGGCCACCAGCACGAATACGCGCGCCGATTTTACGGTTATCGCCACCTGTGGCCTGGATGAGAAGGCGAACATCTACATCCTCAATATCCTTCGTGGCCGGTGGGAGTGGCCGGATGCAAAAGAGCACATCATAGACGAGATCCTCTCCCAGGGGGTCGGCCTGGCCGGTGTGGAGACCAACGGCTTTCAGCTCTCCTCTTTTCAGGAGCTGGTTCGGGAGAAGCGGCTTCGCAGTGTCGCCTTCTATCCCGTTTCGGTCAATAAAGACAAAGTGAGCCGCGCTCTGCTCTGCTCGGCCCGCGGCGCAGCAGGCAAGCTGTTCTATCGCAAAAATGCCTCCTGGTTTGAGACGCTGCTTTACGAATTCACCAATTTTCCGGGCGGAGATCACGACGACATCGTGGACGCTGTTACCGGATGCATTGAGCTATTAAACAATTTCCAGGTCGCAGCCCCGGTGGTCTCGCCTGGCGTTCCCAAAAAACGCAGTAAATGGAGAGGGAGAAGATAGTGGCAAAGAAGAACATGAAACTGGTCGAGATGGGCCGGACGGGTCTGACTCGCTTCGGCGGCTACATCTCTGAAGAGTGGCTTCCTGAACTGCAGGGCAGAAAGGGCGCTGAGGTCTACAAGAGGATGGCCGACAGCGATGCCATCATTGGCGGATACCTGTTTGCCATCAAGGAGATCGCTAAATCGGTTCCCTGGTTCGCCGTTCCCGCCAACAGCAGCGAGGAAGGCCAGGAGGACGCCAAGTATCTGGAGAGCTGCATCTATGACATGTCCTACCCCTGGCCCTCCACTCTGGATGAGATCTTTTCCATTCTGACCTTCGGCTGGGGCTACTTCGAGAAGGTCTTCAAGATCCGCCGGGGTCCGAGACAGAAAGATCCCAGGTTCCACAGCCAGTATAACGATGGCAAAATAGGCTGGGCCAAATGGGCTCCCCGAGCCCAGGAGAGCCTGAACGAATGGATCTATGACGAGGACACAGACACTCTCATTGGCATGAGCCAGATCCCGGCTCCGGACTACCAGGAGCGTAGGATTCCACTTGACAAGGCTCTGCATTTTGTAACCACTTCGTCCAAGGGCAATCCGGAGGGCCGGTCCCCCCTCAGAAACGCTCGTCGAAGCTACTATATGAAAACTCAGATCGAGGATCTGGAAGGGATCGGAATCGAGCGTGACCTCGCCGGTTATCCGACTCTCTATATTCCATTAGAGGTCTTTGAGCAGAAGACCGACAAGGCAACTGAAGCCTACAATGACTTCATGGATGTGATTTCCAACATCCGGAGGGACGAAGCAGAAGGCATTCTCCTGCCTGCGGTCTTTGATGCCAATGGTAACCGGCTCTATGAGTTCAAGCTCCTTGCCAGCAGCGGAACTCGCCAGTTCGATACCAGCCGCGTTATCACCCGATACGACACCCGCATTGCTCTGACGGTTATGGCCGATTTCTTGCTCTTGGGCCAGCAAAAGCAGGGCAGCTATGCGTTGTCTGATACCAAGTCCAAGATGTTCTATCAGTCGCTGATGTCATTGCTCGATAATATCGCTGAGACGATAAACACCCAGGCCGTTCCTGAGCTCTTCGAACTGAACGGTTGGGAGAGGGATGAGCTTCCCTATCTCGCACACGGGAAAGCAGAGCCCACCAATCTTGAGGCGCTGGGCAACTTCCTGGAAAGGCTAACCAATATGGGCATGGTGCTGGACGACCGGCTGGAAAATCACCTGCGAGGCATTGCCGATCTGCCCTTGAGAGACATGCAGCAGCCATCTCGGAGAAAAGCAAAGCCGGCTTCCGCTCCAAAAAATTCCCTGCAGCAAAAGAGGCCAGAAGCAGAGCCTGGCATTGAAGAGAGCGAGGAGGTGGCTGCCTGATGGTAAACGGCTGGTGGTGGAGGTGTGGAAATAGCGCACCCTGCAAAGCTTGCCAGGAAAGAGAAGGCCAGTTCTTCCCTCTCTCTGTACCTTTTCAGCAAATTCATGATAATTGTGTTTGCTACCCTGAGCTGTCTGAGGTAGAGGACCCTGAATATTCAGAGATGATGCCGGATGAAGAAATCCCTGGCCTGCAGAGGGTCAGCTTTGAAACGAACGAGACGGCACCAGAGCTCTCTCAGATCGGTGATGAGGATCTGAAGTTCATCATGCCCCTGTCTCCAGAAGCGGGCCTGGGCGAAATGCGTCAAATCCCAATTCTCCAAAAGGATGTGAATCGAATGAAGTACTTTTCCAGCTTTGACGAACTCTGGGCTCATTGTGAGCCATCCCTTGGAAATGGCACGAGTCTCTACGTGGAAAAGGCCGGACAGAAGCGGGCCTTCGCCACCCGCCGCGAGCTGTCGATCCTGGACCGCTGGGCTGGAGGAGCTACCATCGTCAAGGGCGGAGCGGAGAGGGCCGTGCTCCTCAAGGCGGAGATGCAGCCGCTGCGTGTTGCGAACGCAAAGGCGGTCTTTGTCGCCGCCTCTCCTAACAGGATCGAAGTAGCGAGAGGTGTGCCCCTGGCCGGCGAAGGCAGGAGGCTCTTTCAGAAGTCCATCCTGGAGCCGGCTGGCCTCCAGGAAGAAGAGACCGGTTTTCTCTACCTCGTGCCCCGCTGCCTCAATCGTGAGCCGACTTATGATGAGGTGGACGCCTGGCGGCCCTGGATTTTGCAGCAACTGCAAACCATGAACCCCAGGGTCGTAGTAGCCTTGGGAAAAGCCGCGGCAGAGGAGGGCCTGGCCGGAATTGCGATGCCTCATCCTCATGCCGTCCTTCGCCATGGTGACTCCGGGGAGCTGGCCCGGAAGGTCAAGCGCCTCAAAGAGGCTCTGGCCGAGGCCCAGAACATCGATCTTAATTTAAATAGTTGGAATCTTAAGGAAGTTCCTGTCGTTGGAGACGAATTTCACGCCCCGATTTTCAAGGCCGATGAGGAGAGGCGCTTGGTGTACGGCGTGATTGCCGAGTCCGATATGGTAGATGCTCAGGGCGATGTGATGAGTGCCCGTACTATCGAGGACATGGCCCACGACTATATGATCCGGTCCAGGAAGTTCGACGACCGGCACAACTGGAAACAGGTTGCTGCTGTGCTTGTGGATTCCTGGGTCTTCAGAGAGGATGTAACCCTCTTCGGACAGCTTATCAAAGCCGTCTCGTGGGTTATCGGAGTCAAAGTCTTTGACGATGTGATTTGGCAGAAGATCAAATCAGGCGTTTACAAGGCCTTCAGTATTGGAGGAAAAGGTGTACGGGTCCCAAGAGTACGATTTGCTTGAATCGGAAGCGAAGTTCATAAGCTTCGTTCCTCGTGGGGCGAACAAGAAGCAGTTCCTGGTGGTGAAGGAAATTAAAGAATTGAAAGAAGACATCGTGAAGACCATCCTGGAGACGCCGGACGAGGATCTGGCAAAAGCTCTCCAGGAGGCAGGCCTGGAGGGCGAGGGGGCCGAGGCGCTTGTGGGAGCGGCCAAGGTTCTCAAGGCTTACAAAGACGCCCTTCCCGAGAACGCAATTGCGATCCTGGCAAAATGTGCGGGGCTTGCCTTACCTGAATTTGAAAAGGAAGATGTGCCTAACAAAGCGGGAAAGGAGACTAAAAAGCAAGCTGCAAGCGAACTATCGAAAGAGGCCATCGCCAAGATGGACCCCGAGACTCAGGCCGTTGTAAAGCAGCTCCTGGAGGAGAACGTTGTAACCAAGGCCGAGGCTAAAGAAGCCAAGCAGATTGCCAAGGAGCTGAAGGAAGAGAAGATCCTCAAAGAGTATGTCGAGAAGGCCGAGGATCTTCCCCATCTGGCAATTGAGCCCATCAAGTTCGGTCCTGTGTTAAAGGCCCTGGGCGAAGGCCACCCGGCTGAGTTCTCGGAGATCTTCAGGGTTCTCAAGGCGGCAGATGCAGCTATCGAGAAGTCCGAGCTCTTCAAAGAGATCGGCAAGGCTGGATCCGGTGAGTCGGATGCAGAGGCGCAGGTCTACGCTAAAGCCAGGGCCATGGTGGCCAAGGACGGCGATCTGACCCTGGAAGATGCAGTCTGCAAGGTCCTGGACGAGAATCCTGAGCTGTACGATAAGTACGAAGATGAGCGCCAGAAAACCGTAAAGAGGAGGGGCAAGTAATGGCCGGCGAGGAGATTGTTTACTCCACCAGCATCATGGCTGGCGCTGACCTTTCTGACAAGCAGTTTCACTGCATCAAGCTCAATGCCTCCGGCCTGATGATCCTCTCCGGTGCCGGGGAGAACTCGCTTGGCATCTTGCAGGATAAGCCGGCTTCCGGCCAGGTAGGAGCAGTCTGCTGCCTGGGAAAGAGCATGGCCGTTTATGGTGCCTCTGTGACTGCAAACCAGAACCTGACGCCCGACGCATCGGGCCGGTTGGTCCCGGCTACAGGCAACGATGCCCAGGTGGCCGTGGCAGCAGAATCTGGTTCTGTTGGTGAAATCCATAGCGTCTACCTGGTCTCCAGGGCCAGTGCAGGAGCCATCCAGAAGAGCGTTCTGTCCATCCCCTACAAGCTATCCAAGATAGCCAATGGCGATCTGGTTACGGAGATCGTTCCTGGATTTCCGGGGCGGATCATCAAATGGTGGTTTACTATCACCGATCCTGCCACAACCGCAGCCAAAACGGCAGATCTCAATTTGGAGATCAACTCCACCAATGTAACCGGGGGCGTGTTGCAGCTCACTTCTGCCAACTGCACTCCCAAGGGAAGCAAAGTCGAGGCTGCCGCCATTTCTGGAAACAATGTCTTCGGCGCTGAAGACTCCATCAGCATAGAAGCTTCGAACGTCACCGCCTTTGCGGAGGGTGAAGGCGTGTTAATGATCGCTATCGAATAGGAGGTGAAGAAAAAATGCCTCAACCTACAGCAGGTGATGTTCACGTAAACCGCCTGCTCGGAAACATTTCCACCGCTTACATTCAGAAACAGGGCTCTTTCGTGGCCGACCAGGCATTCCCGGTCGTGCCTGTGGACAATAAGAGCGACCGCTACATAACTTACAGCAAAGAAGATTGGCTTCGAGATGAAGCTCAGGAGAGAGCTCCAGGAACGGAGTCCGCCGGCGGCAGCTATGAAGTGGATACCACTCCCAACTTCTTTTGCAAGAAGTATGCCTTCCATAAGGACATAGACGACGACACCCGGGCAAACCAGGACATGCCCATCGATGCTGACAGAGACGGCACCCTCTTTGTGAGCCAGAAGATGCTCCTCAAGCGGGAGAGAGTCTGGGCCGCCGCCTACCTGACCAATGTCTGGGGAACGAACCTGACCGGCGTTTCTGGCTCCCCCGGTGCAGGAGAGTTCAAGCAGTGGGACCAGTCAGGAGCTACCATCCTCAAGAACATCGAGGACTGGAAGGAGTATGTAGCCTCTACTACTGGATTTGAGCCCAATATCATCGTTTGTGCTCCTGATGTTCTGGCAACTCTCAAGGTAAGTCCAGAAGTGAAAGACACCATCAAATACACCCAGAAAGGCGTGGTCACCGAGCAACTCCTGGCCGAACTCTTCGGGGTGGAAAAATTCCTGGTGCCAAGAGGTGTCGTGAATACTGCGGCCAAGGGCAAGACTGGAACCTTCCAGCGCATCGTGAGCAAGAAGATCCTGCTTTGCTATGCTCCGGAAAAGCCGTCTCTGCTCACGCCTTCGGCTGGATACATATTCTCCTGGAAGGGCTACTTCGGGGCTTCCAGGTTCGGTGCTCGTATCAAGAAGTTCCGCATGGAGAATGTGGAGTCGGACAGAGTTGAAGGAGAGATGGCCTTTGACTGCAAGCAGGTGGCTGCCGATATGGCTGTTTACGCGGCAGGCGTAATCGCATAACTCGGTCCTGCCAACCACTTTTTTGAGGAGTTGAAAGCCGTGAGCTGGACTTATACCAACAATCCCGGAGGGAGCACAAGAGATGCCCTGCGGCTGGCCGTGGGCGATACCAACCAGGAAGACCAGCGCCTCTCTGATGAGGAGGTCAACCACTTCCTGAGCCTCTATCCCGAAAGCCTGAATCTGGCGGCAGCCGATGCGGCTGAAGCTATAGCTGCCCGGTACTCCAGCATGGCCGTCTCTTATGTGGGCGACCTCGACAACTCGCCTCATCTGAAGGCGGAGTACTACCTGAAGCTCGCCCGCCAGCTTCGCAGCCGGGAAGTGGTAGCGGTAGTGGAGGAAGCAAAAGAGAGCATTGTGGCAGCTCCGGGCAGCAGCTCGGAAGCACTGCACAGAGGAGCAATATTCAAACGGGAGTCAGGTTTATGAATCAGATTTTGGGTGAGCGCGGCCCGGAGACCTTCAAGCTTCTCCTGGCCGGCGTTGGAACGGGAGGGATCTATCTGTTCGGTGCGTGGGATGTCATCCTAAAGGCCCTCATCGCCCTGGTGGTCATTGACTACATAACGGGCGTGATGGCGGCCTATATTGAGAAGACCCTGAGTTCAGAGATCGGGATGAAGGGCATCATCAAAAAGGTCTGCATATTTCTTATGGTGGCCGTGGCCAATATCCTGGACATCTCCTCCGGCCTGGATGAGCCCTACCTGAGGACGGCTGTCATCTGGTTTTTCATTGCCAACGAGGGGCTTTCAGCATTGGAAAATATGGGCCGGTTGGGTGTGCCTCTGCCTGAGTTCCTCAAGCAGTCTTTGCAGAAGCTGAACAAAGGCAACGCCGGCAGGTGAAATTAAGAACGCTCTCACTGGAAATGCGGGCATAAACGGCATGGTGGACGGCAAGATATGGATTTTTGTATCGAACGGTATCATGGGAATAGCTTAGTCTTGCCAGTGGCATTAACGATTCCCCAGGTATCGGAATCAGGAGCAATCACTCATGTTCCGCTATCCATTGTTGGAGCTGCAATCAGGTTCAAGCTGGGGGAGATTACGGAGTTATCCGATGGCTACTCGATAGCTAGAAATGACTCGGCAGGGAATTTTACCATAATCATCTCCGCTACACTGATGGCGACCTTGGCGAATACTGTCTACTACTTTGCAGCAGAAATCACGTATGCATCGGGCATTCGAGAAACGCTATTCGTCGGCAAATTAACCCTGAAGGATAACGTGGTGCTATGACGCTTGTCACAGTGACTAATCTGTCTCCAGTGGTGAATGTGACTGATTCATCTATAGGATTTCAGATTGGGGTGGGAGTTGATCCCCCCATCTTCAACCTAACCGGCCATTCGATATTTGCGGTATCGGGCGGGGTGGCTGCCTACCAGTTTGTGATAATCAACCCTGCCGATGGAACGGCTCATTGTGCAGATGGCGAGAACCCGACACATGCGGGGCTTGCAGTCGGCATCACGGCGGAGGCAAGAGCTGCTGGGCAACCTGTCACAATTCAGGTAGCAGGAGAAATCACGAATCCATCATGGGATTTGGATGCAGGCGAGATCTATTATCTGGCCCTCGCCGGAACGATATCAAGAACACCTCCAAGCAGAGGTTTCTGGCAGAAGGTTGGAACCTCAAAAGATCGGACGACGTTGATAATCAAATTGAGTGAACCAGTTTTGGTGATATAAATGACAAATCAGAAATTTCTATCTAAAGGCGCTGGTGTATTCCAGGAAGCACAGGCAATCGACACGAGTGCTGGAAGCGGAAGCGCCGGCCTCATTCCAGCATTAGGTGCTGATGGGAGACTGAACGAGAACATGATGCCGGCAGGGGTTGCGGCTGAAACTGTTGTCTGCAAAGCGGGAGTCGGGGGACTGGATGCCAACGATGTCGTGTATATTCACCTGGTCACGACCACACTCACGGCAGACAAAGCCAATGCGACAGACTCGACAAAAAGGGCACAGGGGTATGTAAAGGAAGTAGCCGAGGCAGGAGCAAATGTCACTGTGTACTTGGACGGGGAACTTCCAGGCACAGGCCTCACACCGGGCGCGAAATACTACCTGACAACCACACCCGGCATAGTATCGGCTACTGCACCGACTGGATCTGGTAATATGGTCCAGTGCGTCGGTGAAGCGGTTGGTGAGGCAGAGATAAAGTTCGATCCTGACAAGGTCCCCATCGTGCTGGTGTGATTTATGAAAGCCCTCCAAAAAGGTGCCGGAGTCTTTCAAGAAATTGCTGGCGTCGTTGTGCGCCACTCCGGCACCTCTACGGGGGCGGGCTCAGATCAGGAAATCAGCCATGGCTTTACAGTAGCGCCAAAGAGGCTGGACCTTATTCCCCTGGATGTAGGGGAGTCCACAGTTTTTTCTAACCTAACTGTGGACACCACTCATTTTCACATAACGGTCTATGTAGGCAGAAACTTTGCCTGGGTGGCGGAGGATTGGTAAACTATGTCAGACGCCCTAAATAATATTAAAGACAGTTTTGTTCTCGCCAATGAAGACTTAATCGTATTACAAGGACTGATTCCGGAGATTGAAACGGCCATCCAGAGCCATACAATCTACAGAACAACTACAGAAGCCCTTTTCAGCATATTAAATGATGTCAAACACCCCACCCCGGCAAGCAAATATCATCAGGCCAAACGCGAGCAATTGGTGATGTTTGAAAACCTGGTCAGCTTATCATTCGATTATCGAGCTGCCCAAATCGATTTAGAAGAAGTTAACTTTAAAATCGGTTCCACAGAAGGATTTGAACTAAGAAAGCAGGAAGTACAGAGAGACCGGCTGCAGTTTAAACTTATGTGGATGCGAAAAGACGGCCAGGAACGCATTAGAGAGCTTAAAATGTGGTCTCAGATCAAGGAGGATCTCGCTGAGTCTGATGAGTTTGACATCAACAATAAAGATACAGATGAACTAAAGGCCCTCACTTTACGATATCTCTGGGAGCTACCGGCAGCCTGCCGGGCCGGAAATGATGTTGGTGGAGCAGTTAACATCATTGCCCAGGCCAGGACCATGCTTGCTGAATGCGAGAAACGCAAAATCAGGCTACCACAACAGCTAGTCGAGCGATCAAAGAAACTCCTTCGTGGTGCTTGAATGGGGACTTGGAGCGCGGGAGGCGATCTCGCAACAGCGCGAATGGATTTAAAAGGTGGTGGTAATTCTGCAGATGCCATTTCTATGGGTGGCACGAATTCCTCATATGAGGATACTATTGTAACTGAGGAATATAATGGCACTGCCTGGAGTTCTGGTGGCGATTTATTAACTGCACGGTATGACTTTGCAGGTAGTGGTAACTCCTCGGATGCCATTTGTATGGGTGGCAAGGACGGAGATGCTCAATTTACTGCTACAACGGAAGAATATAATGGCACTTCCTGGAGTTCTGGTGCTGAAATATCAGACCTACGAAGGGGCTCATCAGGGGGCGGTAATTCCGCAAATGCCATCTGTATGGGTGGCTACATACAAGACGAAAATGATGAAGAATTAGACGTTATCTCAACAGAGGAATTTAATGGAACTGCCTGGGGTTGGGGAGGAGATCTTGGATCAAGCATACGTAATTCCGTTAGCGGAGGCAATTCGTCAGATGCTATTTGTGCGGGGGATAAAGATACCTTCATTGTAACTCAAGAATATAATGGCACATCATGGGGTTATGGTGGAGACCTTGGGACAGGGCGAGAATGCCCGGCAGGTGGCGGCAACTCATCGAATGCAATTTGCACAGGTGGCCTCATTTGGTCTCCTTATGGAGTAACCAATCTAACTGAAGAATATAATGGCACTGCTTGGGCAGCAGGTGGCAATTTATTAACTGCCCGATATCACTTAGCTGGAGGAGGCACTTCATCAAATGCAATTTGCATGGGTGGCATGAGTAGCTCTGGAGGTATATGGTACTCAGCAACTGAAGTATACACAAGCGACTCGTCTAGTGCTTATTTTGGCCGTGGATTTTGCGAAGGCATTTTTCATGGGGTGATGGACTAAATGGAATTATCAAGGGCTAAAAATGTGGCCTCCTACGTAACATTTCCTCTAAAAAAGAATGATGGAACTTTACTAATTGGTGCTGCTGGCCTTGATTCTGAGATTGATGCTTGGGCTGATGGGGCAGCACCTAACGGCCTCACAGATTGCACCAATGAGGCAACAGAAATAGGATCTACGGGCATCTATTATCTCTCACTTTCTCAGACAGAGATGAACAATGATTACATCGTGCTTCTCATAAAGTCCAGCTCCACCGGGGCCATACCGCAAGTAATCCTTATCAACACCAAGGCCCGGCCAATTGGAGAAGTCACACTTGCAGCCACCCAGGGCAGCTATGCACCTGCAAAGGCTGGGGATGCTATGACCCTCACTGCTGCTTATGATGCAGCTAAGACCGCAGCATCTCAAAGCTCAGTAAATACGATTGACAGCATTCTCGACAACATCCACGACACCGATTTACCAGCAGTCAAGACCGAGACGGCAGCTATCAAGGCCAAGACAGATAACTTGCCGGCCAGTCCCGCCAATGAGGCCACCTTAACCACCCTGCACGGCCATATTGATGCCATCCTGGGCGATACTGCCGAGATCCAGGCCGAGCTGGCCGATGGAGGAAGAACAGATCTCCTGATTGATGGTATCAAGACGGTCGTAGATGCCAATGGAGTTAAGCTCGTGGCCATTCAGGGCAAGACTGACATGCTTCCTGCAGTGTGGTTTTCTCCTTGAGGAATTAAGGATGTGGTAAAAACGGCATTTACTCTTTTAGATAATCTCCTGAGTGCCCTGACTGGAAATGCGGCTCTAAGTGCAATGGTTGATGCAAAGATTTACAAGAACAAGCCCTTGGAAAAGAGTGATGTAGACCTGCGAAATGCCGTTAATAAGAGCCTCATTTCTTGCGAGGCCCAGGACATTTCCGGTCAGCTCGTAGCCTCAGATCCAATCTTTGCAGTAGATATCAGGTCTCGCAAGGGGACCGATGGAGGGGCAGAGTATTGCGCTGAGATTGCCGATGTAATCCGCATCATTTTAGATGATGGTTTCACCGGGGCCGAGGTCTTGAAGGTCCAGGGTGATGTGGCATTTGATAAGAACCTGGCCGCCTATCGCTGCCGGCTAGAGGTCTTTTGCCATGTAAAAGTCAGCTACATATTGTCCCTCACTCCCTCCATTGCCAGCCCCCAGGGCGCTGGCCAGGAGATCATTTTCGTAGCTGCTGCCACGCCTTCGCAGGGCCTGGAGTATCGCTTCCTTGTGAACGGGCCGGGCACCGGCTCTGCTTCCAGAGATATGACCGGATGGCAGAGCCGCAATAGCTTTGCCTGGAGGACCAGCGATCAGGATGTTGGGGCCTCTGTTATCACGGTGCAGGTGCGTGGTGGGCCCTCAAAAGGAGCTGCAGACCAAAGCACGACAGCCAATTACACCATCACCGCCACTTCTGCCGGCACAGGCACGGCGCCGGAGATCTCCAGCTTAACTCCCAGCCTGGCCAGCCCGCAGGAGGAGCAAACCAAGATCGATTTTATCTGCGTGGCTACAGATGCAGATAGCAACCCGATATTATATCGCTTCTTCCTCACCGGCCCCGGAACTGCTAACGTCAAGATGCTCGTGCAGGACTGGAGCCATAAGAATGCCTGGCAATGGCAGCCTCAAACGGTGGACGTGGGCGAGAGCACCATTGAAGTCCAAATCAGAGACGGCCTGCACGCTAAAGAGGGCAGTTACGACGATAACGCAACTGCATCCTATACAGTAACAGCCATCGCTGGTATCGGCACAGCTCCCACGATCACCAGTCTGGCTCCGCGCCTGGCAAGCCCTCAGCCACCGGGAACTGAGATTGAGATAATAGCAACGGCAGCAGGTCCAAACGGGGTAGAGCTGTTATACAAATTTTGGCATAAGCCCCCTGGTGCGAATTGGAAAGACCTGAGCCCTTGGGGTACTCAAAATTGGATTCGTTGGATTCCAACCCTGGCCGACTCAGGAACCAATAGCATCAGAGTGGATGTCATTGACGGGCTACACGCCGAGAGGGGCAGCTACGACGCCACCAGCACAATCAGCTACACAATTTCGCCCTGAGTGGTCTCTATGCCTACCGAATTAATTTTTTCTGTAACCAATCCAGATGGCAGCACATTAACGATTATCCCGACAGAGTATCGCTCGGATTGGCCATTTTTATATCACCAGAGCCTGAGTTTCAAATGCTATGATGGCCAGTTAATTGATGAGCGCGCTACAATCGTGGTTTCAAAGCCGGGCGCAGCCATGCCCGTATTTTGCGGCTACTTTGATCAGATGAAGCGGCCGTCTTTTAAGTCCAAACGACCGCAGCAATATCACTGCTCAGGATTTTCAAAGCTGCTAAATGTGCGCTCTGCATTCCAGAAGAGTTATGCTGCGACAGTCCAGGTAAACGACCTCCTGGGTGACACCATCACCAACCAGGGCCTCCTCTTCGTTGCAAGCTCTCTGGCAACAGGCTGGAAGCTGGCAACAGAGCAAGGTGCACCAGCAAACACCTATTGCCTGGAGCGAACCGGCACAGATGCACTCTACACCCCCAGAATCCCGCTCATAACACCTGCCATCTATCTTGGCTCAACGCAACTAACGCAGTCTGCGAGCCTTGAGGCAATGCAGGTGAACGAGTGGTTCAGGGATTCTGACCGAATCTATATTCGTACTGCCGCGGGCGAGCCGACCGGAAACCCACAGACTTATCCCTGTTACATCCTTAATTTCAAGAACTGCCATCTGCGGGCCGGGTCGATCACAACAGCTACGCTGGTGCCGCCTGGGGTGGATGTGCTTACAGAAAGGCTCTGGACCTCTTTCATGAGGGTTGCAGAAACCCAGGGCCTGGAATTCAGCTTTGTGAATCGCCAAGATGGGGATCAAGATGTTGATGCTCATAAAACAATTTACAGGGGCTGGTATGACAATCCATGGAAAACCTACGTAGAGGCGGATCTGATAGATTTTGAAACTGGAACCATGGATGACACTAAACACGGTTTTGATTCAATCGTACTGAGAGGTAGAACGAATACATTCAACCTCTGCAACCTGCCGCCAAACCGCTGGGGCCGTTCAAAAGCCCTCGGCGAAACGGATCCTCTTGCAGGTGGGATCTACAAGGAATACATACCGTATCAATCCACAATGACAGAGGAGCAACTGGTTACGAGAGCCGGATATATGCTCGGCCAGATGGCAGACGAGCGCTATCTGAGGATCTGGGCCAGACCAGATCATACTCTTAAACTGGGCGACTTCATCAGGGTAACAATTTACAGCGAGCCTTACGCAGGCCAATACAACATGAGGCTATTCAACAAAGCCTTTGAAAGTCGCCTCGGTGGCGATGTTATGGAACTTACGCTTTACGATGGGTACAACCCAGAAGACTGATCGCCATGGCATGTGAAACGAAGACGGTATCGGTGCTCGTCCATGCGGGAAGTGTAGGCGGAACTTCCTGTGAGTGGTGCAGAGACCATATCTCAGGAAAATTCGTCACAGAAGATTCTGCCGGCGAACCCTATCGACTTCCGGCCCACGAGAAATGCCATTGTGCCTGGCAGGTAACAAAAATAACAGGCATAACCAGGAATTTGGCTGAAAAGGTCAGAGCAGTTCTAGAAGAAACAACTGAAGAAGCAGATAACAGCGACTTAGTACAGATAGACAAAATCCAAATAATGGATGAATGCCTGGACATTGCAGAACAGGCTACAGAAGACGCAGAGGAAAGCGCCGCACACTCGATTGCATATTATGCCGAGGCAGCCGATTGGCTGGAACAATCGGAAGCTGCTCTTGCCTTAGCAGAATCTTACGAAGTGATTCAGGCAGAACAGCAAGCAATCATGAATGAGGCACTGGCAATAGCAGACCAGGCAACACAAGATGCAGACGCAGCTTATGCGGCTTCTCTAATTTCTTACGGTCTTGCGGCTGACTATCTGGCCCTCTCGGAAGCTGCATACGCCCTCGGAGAAGCTGATGCAGCAGTCCAGGCAGAACAGCAAGATATCATGAATGAGGCACTGGCAACAGCAGACCAGGCAACAGACAATGCAGACGCAGCGTATGCGGCTTCATTAATTTCTTACGGTCTTGCGGCTGACTATCTGGCCCTCTCGGAAGCTGCATACGCCCTCGGAGAAGATGACGAGGCGGCCCAGGCAGAACAGCAAGCAATCATGAATGATGCCTTAGCGAGAGCTGAATCTGCAACAGAAGATGCAGAGGCAGCAAACGCAGCTTCCATGGTCTCTTACGGTCTTGCGGCTGACTTCCTGGCTCTCTCTGAAGCTGCATACGCCCTCGGAGAAGCTGATGCAGCAGTTCAGGCAGCACAGGCCCTAATAATGGATGCACGTTTAGGAGCTGCGGAGGAGGCAAATGCAAACGCAGAGGAAGCAACTATTGCCTCAGAAGGGTCGTATGCTCATGCTGCCGACTACCTGGCATTATCGGAAGCTGCCTACGCACTTGGAGAAGATGATGAGGCAGCCCAGGCAGAACAACAAGCAATCATGAATGATGCCATAGCAAGAGCCGAATCTGCAACAGAAGATGCAGAAGCAGCAAATGCAGCTTCCCTGGTCTCTTACGGTCTTGCGGCTGACTACCTGGCATTGTCGGAGGCTGGATTTGCTCAGGCGGAGGATTACGAGGCCCTGCAAGAAGAGCAACAGATAATAATGGACGAGTGCATAGCGATTGCAGAATCCGCAATAGAAGACGCGGACGCTGCTAATGCTGCTTCATTAATATCTTATGCCACCGCAGCCAATTACCTGGGTCTTTCTGAGGCAGAATTTGCACTCGGTGAGGATTGCGATGCTACCAGACTAGCCCAGCAAGCCATCATGAATGAGTGCCTGGATATAGCTGAAGAAGCACTAGCGGAAGCAGACGCAGCAAATGCAGCTTCAATAATATCTTATGCTCGTGCAGCAGAATACCTGGCCTACTCTGAGGCAGAATATGCCCAGGGAGAGGATTGCGATGCTATCCAAGCAGAACAGCTCGCAATCATGAATGAATGCGTGGACATAGCAGAAGAAGCAACAGCAGAAGCAGACGCAGCAATTGAACAATACGATTATTGGCATGGTCTAGCAGAAGAATGGTACGCACTGGGAGAAGAGTGGTTTGCTTTAGGAGAAGATGCCGAAGCAATCGAGGATTGGGAAACTGCTGATTACTGCTATAACGAGGCGGAGACATGTTTTAATGAATCAAGCGCGTGCAGTGATGAGGCAGACTATTACGAAGGGTTAGCAGAAGAAGCGATTGCAATTGCAAACGGGGCCTTGGACGAATACGATGAGGCCAACGCAATTTATACTGCCAATGATCCGGCTCCACACTACGCATTAGCCGCATCCTATATACAAACCTGCAACGATTATCTCGATGAGGGAGACGGGTATGTAGCATTAGGTCTTGAGGCGACTGCTATTGCAAATGACGCCCTGGACGAATATTATGCAGCCTTAGCAGTTTTCAACGCCAATGATCCTGCTCCTCACTACGCATTAGCCGCGTCCTATTTGCAAACCAGCAATAATTATCTCGCGGAAGGTGATTGGTATGTAGCATTGGGCTTCGATGCTACTGCTATTGCAAATGAGGCAATGGATGAGTACGATGCGGCCTTGATAATATTCAACTCCTACGACCCGGATGCACTATATGCCCAGGCAGCCGCAGATTTGCAAACCAGCAATGACTATCTCGATGAAGGAGATGGGTTTGTTGCATTAGGTCTTGCAGCGACCGCCATTGCAAATGGGGCCCTGGACGAATACGATGCAGCAGAGGCAATTTATCTAGCACATGATCCAGCTCCTCATTATGCCCAGGCTGCCGCAGATTTGCAGACCAGCAATGACTACCAGGACGAGGGAGATGAGTATGCAGAAACAGCTCTTGCACAGACTGCAATTGCAAATCAGGCCATGGATGAATACGATGCTGCCGAAGTAATTTATCAGGCACATGATCCAGCTCCTCACTATGCTCAGGCGGCAGCCGATTTGCAAACCAGTAATGGCTATCTCGATGAGGGAGACGGATATGTAGCCGCAGGTCTTGCTGCGACAGCAATTGCAAATCAAGCAATGGACGAATACGATGCAGCCTTAGCAGTTTTCAATGCTCACGATCCGGCTCCTAACTTTGCCCAGGCAGCAGCCGATTTGCAGACCAGCAATGACTACCTGTCCGAGGGAGATGGGTATGTAGCATCGGCTCTTGCACTACTCGCAATTGCAGCAGAAGCAATGGATAACTACGACACAGCAGAGGCAATTTATCTAGCACATGATCCTGCTCCTCATTATGCCCAGGCTGCCGCTGATCTTCAGACCAGCAATGACTACCAGGCTGAGGGAGATGAGTACGTAGAAACAGCAATCGCACAGATTGCAATTGCAGCAGAAGCAATGGATAACTACGATGCAGCAGAGGCAATTTATCTAGCTCACGATCCATCAGATCTTTACACACAAGGAGACACCTATTTACACTCAAGCGAAAGTTGCACCGTTTTAGCAGTTTACTGGGCCGCTCAAAGTGTGATATTCTGGGGAACGGCTGCTGATGCACTGGAGGACTATGGAGACGCACAATTTGTCCAACAAGGAGAGGAGGACAGAATAAGCATATTAACTGAACCGATAACAAGATACACAAATTGCCAGGATAATCTCATAATTGAAGATGAACTTGCAAAATTGTAGAATCAGAAGGAGTTAAGACAATGGGAAACGACAAAAACGAGAAAGAACCAGGTACTGAAGAACTGACTCCAAAAGAAAGACTGGATAACGTCAAAGAAAAGATGAAACAAGCTGAAATAAAAGGGGCCCAACTAACGGAACAACGTGAGCAGTTAGTGGAAAATAGGAAGAAGCTAGAGGAAAAGATAAAGGCGCATAAGGAACAGAAACCAGCTCCTGGAGATCCAGTTACTCGCACCTAGGGCTGGGTGTGCAGGGGAGGCACAGCAAGGAAAGCCCTCCTCTCCCCCTCCCCGGACCCCACCCTCTCTCCTCGGTGGTCACGGCAGCGGCGGCGGGATAGCCGGGAGTGCTGACAGGTGCCGTCTCCGGCAGGCCGGAATAATTTGGCTCTTCGCTATTTCCAATCCGGTTGTTAGTTCGTCGCTCTGTGCGTTCTCTGTGAACTCTGTGAGCTCTGTGGTTGAAACGTCGTTAGCCACTGGTTATAACCAAATGGCTACGGACTCCCACCACAGAGACACAGAGCGCACGGAGGACTCACAGAGGACTCGATTATTCTATCATCCACTCGAAACAGCGATGAACCGATAATTTCATGCTTCATGGCCTGCTCAGCGCCCAACAGCATGTTTGCGATCT
>SESG01035421.1_pt1 | contig 19610 bp, 16 predicted proteins | sample 3171421 | NCBI WGS metagenome assembly SESG01 (sample SAMN10866946, study PRJNA518727) | freshwater metagenome | biome: subpolar coniferous forest; feature: holomictic lake; material: water; isolation source: holomictic Lake 227, 6 m and 8 m depth | place: Canada: near Kenora, Ontario | collected... | reverse complement strand
AATCCCCCTTCGGCAAGGACGGCAAGCTTATTGCGGAAATCGCCAAGCTTATGCCTAAGAATGCCGGATTATTCAGAGCGGCCTCCGGAGAAGAGGGTTCCACCAGGGCCAGATACTATGTGCTTTCTTCTTCAGTCGGCATCACCGGCGCTTATCTGGAAAACGCCAGGGTTTCCACCGATGGCCAGTTCGGGACTCCCAATATAGCTTTCACCTTTAATAAGGACGGCGGCAAGATCTTTGAGCGCTTTACCGGAGAGAATGTTGATAAGTATCTCGCCATAGTCCTTGACGGGGTGGTTCATTCCGCCCCGGTGATCAAGTCGCGCATAGGCGGCGGCTCGGGTATCATTGAAGGATCATTCACCATGGAAGAGGCCAGGAACCTGGCCATAATCCTGCGCGCGGGCGCGCTTCCAGCCCCTGTCAGGATAATTGAGAAACGGGTCGTTGGGCCTGACCTCGGCGAAGACTCAATAAAAAAAGGTCTTACGGCCTCTCTGATAGGTTTTTTATGCGTCGTTGTTTTTATGATGTTCTATTACAAAGCAGGCGGCTTGGTGGCGAACATCGCGCTGGGCTTAAACTTTATCCTGCTGATAGCGGCCATGAGCTATTTCTCAGCCACGCTGACCCTGCCCGGCATCGCCGGCATGATCCTCAGCTTGGCGATGGCCATAGACGCCAATGTGCTTATCCTTGAGAGGATGCGCGAGGAGCTGTCCCTTTCAAAACCCATCGCCCTGATTATTCCGACGGCCTACGACAAAGCGTGGAGCGCCATTCTGGACTCCAATGTTACCACCTGGATAGCGGCCGTGTTCCTGTTCCAGTTCGGTTCCGGCCCCGTAAAAGGCTTTGCCGTTACCCTGACGATCGGTTTGCTGGTCGGTATGTTCACCTCGGTGTTTATCACCAGGGCCATCTACGAATTCTGGCTTACGTCTAATCCCAAGGAGCTCAGCGTATGATAAAACTCATCAAGAAAACCAACATTAATTTTATAGCGAAGCGCTATATATTTTTCGCGATCTCAGGTCTGGCTTTGGCCGCGGGTATCGCCTCAGTGGCTTTTAAGGGCGTTAATATGGGCCTGGATTTTACGGGCGGAACGCTCCTTCAGGTGAAATTTGAAAAGCCCATAACCATCGCGGAAGTCAGAAAGGCCGTAAAGGCGGCGGATATAGAGACCAGCATCCAGACCTTCACCGGCAGAAACGCCTTCGGCATAAAGGTCAAAGGAAAGCAGGAGAACGTGAATGAGATAGCGGACAAGATACTGACAGGCCTTAAGGCCGGCATCCCCGACAACGCGTTTATTGAAGAGCGCAGGGACTATGTCGGACCTGTGGTGGGCCGGGACCTCAGCAAAAAGGCCATGTTCGCGATCATATTGTCGCTGTTCGGCATCATTATATATGTGGCCTTCAGGTTCTCCAACCCCATATGGGGCGCGGCCGGAGTTTTAGCCCTCCTGCACGACGTGTTTTTGACCTTCGGAGCCATGTCCATAACCAACCGGGAAGTGGACCTCGTGGTAGTCGCGGCCCTGTTGACGATAGCCGGGTACTCCATCAATGACACCATAGTGATCTTTGACCGGATGCGCGAAAATATAAACAAGTTCCCCAAGATGCGTCTTGGCGAGCTGGTGAATGTCAGCCTCAACGAAACGCTCTCCCGCACCCTTATAACCAACTCCACGGTGCTGTGCGTGGTGGCTATTCTCTTCTTCTTCGGCGGAGATGTTATTAATAATTTCGCCTTCGCTATGTTGGTGGGCAGCATCTCCGGCACTTACTCTACTATCGCCATCGCTACCCCGCTAGTCTATCAATGGGAGCACAGAAGAAAGTAGAGGATGGAACAATAGTGAGAAAGATAAAGAAGTTCAAGATACCGATATACACCTACGATATATTGCGCAAAGCTAAAAAGCGCAAGATAGACCTGTTCGCCCTTGGCCTGGCCGACCAGGAAAGCGCCAGGGAATATGTCGCCTCTATAGCCGCGTCCCTGGAACCCTCCACAATGTTCGACCTCCTGACGCCGGAGGATGACCTGGCTAAAAAGGACGGGCTCACGGACGGCGGGGCCGGAACTGTCGGAATCATAACTCTCGGGGCGGCCTTCGGGGAGAAACTGAAAGCCATAACCGACCCGGAGCTTTTCAGGCTCGCCGAGACCGCCGCGCTTGTCTTCGCTGAAACGGGCCTTAAGGTGGTATCCGAACTTATCGACCAGGAAGTCGCCGCCGAGGGGCTGGATCTCGGAGACCCGCGCTATATATACGCCTGCCCCGAACCCGAAGCTGAAAGCAAACCGATTTATCAGTCAGACTTAGGTACTCTTGCGGCAATACTGGGCCGCCTTAATGCCGGCAATATCGGCGTCAGCCTGAACGGCGGCTCGCTCACTCCCAAATATTCACTCGTCTTCAGCATACCCTGGCTGGCCAAGAAGAAGAAGCCGGCCGCGGGCAAGGCTATGCCGGCGCCGTCGCAGACGGCCAAACAAAATGAATGAGTCCACGCATTCAAGCCCCCTGCATTCCTTCCTGCCATTTTTGGCGCATCTATATATATTATTCACCGGCGCTACCACGCGCCTAAAATGGAAGAACCGGCCCGAAAACTCCGACTTTATATACACCCTGTGGCATTCGCAACTGGCTTTTATGCTTTATTCTCACCGCGGCATGGGCATATCAGTGCTGGTCAGCAAGAGCGCTGACGGGGAATACATGGCCAGGGTGCTGCGCAAATTCGGACACAATACCGTAAGAGGTTCAACCAGCCGCGGCGCCTCCCAGTCCCTCATGGAGCTTATAGAGCGCGCGGGCGCCGGTTGCCCGGTGGCAATTACGCCGGATGGCCCAAAGGGACCCAAGGGAAAAGTCCAGCAGGGCGTCATCTATCTGGCCCAGAAGACCGGCATGAAAATACTGCCGGCGGGTGTAGGGCTTTCACATAAAATCACTTTTAATTCCTGGGACAACTTCGAATTCCCGCTGCCCTTCGGCAAAGCCGCGATTGTATATGGCAACCCCATTAGCGTTTCCGAAACCGATTCAATACCTGCCAAAACAGAGGAGCTGGAGCAGGCTTTAAACTCGCTTGGGGCCGAGGCGCTGGGGATGATTAAGTGATAATGATTAAGTTGTAAGTAGTAAGTTGTAAGACATAAGTAACAAACTTAATCCTTACCACCTAATCCTTAGTACTTGAACTATGGGCTTTTTATTATTACTCCTCTACAATCTCCTGGCGCCGTTTATCGCGGCGCTCTATCTGGTTTTTTTCTTATTTTCCCCCCGGCGCAGCCTGCTGAACAACCTGCTGGCGGAACTTGGCGAGCGCTTCGCCATCACCGTGCCCTCTTTCGCGGAGCGGCCGCTCTGGTTTCACGCCGCGTCGGTCGGTGAAGTAAAGGCGCTCCGCAAAATCCTGCCAATGATGCGGGAGCGCTGCCCGTCAAAACCTATAATGATTACAACTTCCACCTCCTCAGGCAGGGCGGAAGCCCTCAGGCTGACTTCTCACGCTTTTCTGCTTCCGCTGGATTTCTATCCCCTGATGCGTCGTTTTATATCCGCGGCGCGCCCGGAGCTCCTCCTTGTAGCCGAGACCGAGCTCTGGCCAAACCTCCTTTACGCGGCGGGCGGCGCCGGAATTAAAGTCATGATAATAAACGCGCGCATCTCAGCCCGCACCCTGAACTTTTACCGGCTGTTTTCACCTCTCGCGCGCCTCATGTTCTCCAATATCTGCAAGATAGCTGCGCAGAGCCGCGGCGACCTGGAAAGATATGAGCTCCTGCTGGGCGGGGCGAAAAAATTGAGCCTTACGGGGAACATTAAACATGACCTTGTGGACTTGCAGCCGCAGGGCCGAGCTGATGTTATGGAATTTATCGAGTTGGCGGGCTGGAAGGATAAAAAAATATTCTGCGCCGGAAGTACTCACCCGGCTGAAGAAAATGTGATATTAGAGGCGTTTCTCAAGATTAAGGAGGCTCTCCCGGATACCCGCATGATAATCGCCCCCAGGCATCCTGAGACGGCTTCAGAAACCGCGGCCAGGATACGGAGCAAAGGACTGGTAGCCCCGCTTTGGTCCCAGCGCGCGCACGCCCGGCCGGGCCCCGACTGCCTGTTGGTGAATGAATTCGGCCGCTTGGCGGATATTTATTCCTACTCCGATGTCGTGTTCGTGGGAGGAACTCTGGATAATACGGGCGGGCATAATGTGCTTGAGCCGGCCGCGTTCGCTAAGCCTGTGCTTTTCGGCCCGAATATAAAACATACTCAGGAAGGCGCCCAGGCTCTTATAGATAAGAACGGCGGATTTATGGTAGGCACCGCCGATGAGCTTGCCGATAAAACAATTTCACTTCTCAAAGATCCGGCCGCCCTTAAGGAAGCCGGGGTCGCCGCCAAAGTGGCACTTGAAGCGTTGAAGGGCGCCACTGCGCTAACATTGAAAGAAATAACCTCTCAGTTCCCCTCTCTCTAACACAGACCTGCCAGGTTTAAGGACATGCCTTATCCGCTGAAACACTTGTAAGTACTCCGTTCGCAAAAGTCCAATCATTGCACGGGGTCCCGGTTGTTGTGGTCGTGCGGGCTATGCTGTAGGTCGCGGTAGCTCCGGCCTGACTTTCAAGAGCTGTGCCGCCAGAATTCATGCGTATAACCTGACTGGCAGTAAATGAGGTGCTATTGGTGCCGCCGTTGGCTATCGGCAGTGTGCCGGTTACGGCGGCGGTAAGCGAAACCTGTCCCCACGACGGAGCGCCGGAACCTCCTGAAAGAAGCGCCAGGCCGGAGGTGCCGGCCGACATGGATGCCATAGCGTTTGTAGCGGAATAATAGGGGAGGCCGCCGGCAGTGCCGGAGTTCAGCCCTGTTCCGCCCTGGGCTACCGTCACGGTGCTGACATCCGTCAACACTATGGCAGTTCTATCAGGAAGGGTAAATGTTTTCGGGGTTATGGTCGGGCCGGTGAATCTAACAAAGGCGTTCTCGGTTCCGCCGTTAGCTGCCGTCAAAATACCGCTTACATCCGCCGTAAGCGACACCGCTGAGTAGGATGGGACGCCTCCGATGTTGCCATGCAACACCGTGGTCGCTGTCCCCGCCGATCCCTGTATAATATTGGTGCCATTTGAAACCATGATCGAACTCCCCGAGAGGGCGGTTGCGGAATTGGTGCCGCCGTTGGCTATCGGCAGGGTGCCCGATACAGCGGCAGTAAGCGAAACCTGTCCCCAGGTAGGAGCGCCTGCGCCGCCTGAAAGAAGCGCCCGATCGGCAGTGCCGGCCGACGTGGATGCCATGGCGTTAGTCGCGGAAAAATATGGAATACCACCGGCAGTGCCTCCCGTGAGTCCTGTTCCGCCGTATGAAGCGCTCAGGGTTCCCCAGGACGGAGCGCCGGTATTGTTTGAAAGAAGCGGCTGCCCAACGCTGCCAACCGGCATGGAGGTTATTTCGTTAGTCGCTGAATAATAAGGTAAACCACCGGCAGTGCCCGCGGATAGTCCTGTTCCGCCGTTGGCCACGGTTAAAGTCCCGGTCACATCTCCGGCAGCCGCAAGCGACACGGCAGAGTAGGTGGGGGTTCCAGCGTCGTTGCCATGCAAAACTGTGGTCGATGTGCCTTTGTCCCCCTGTATAACACTGGTGCCGTCTGAAACCATGATCGAGCTTCCCGCGAGGGCGGCGGAGGAATTGGTGCCGCCGTAAATTATACCCACCGCGTTGCCGTGCCAAGTCGTATTTGTTAAAACCCCGCCGGCTGAGATCCTTTCCGTGCCCGCGGCTAGCAGGGCTCCACCGGCGCTGATATTGAGATTGCCGGCGACATCAAGCCTGCTAAGTGGCGTTAAAGTGCCTATGCCGATATTGCCGCCGGAGTTAAGCAGAAGCCCGTCCACGCTACCGACGCGCAGCACAACATTGCCTACGCCGTCGGAGTTCGCGTCAGCCCGCACCACCGCGTCATCATTACTGGAAACTGAGCCCACAGAGCCGACATTCGCGCTCCACATAGTCGTGCCATCCGCGAAAATAAGGCCGTTTGTAGTGGGGCCCGAAATCCTTATATTGCCGGCGACGGTAAGGCGATGATTCGGATCCAGGATGAAGGTGCCCATACCTATGTTGCCCAGTGAGGAACTTACATAAACAGCCGGCGTGGTCGCGCTTACGGAACTGCTGCCGGTTGAGATAAGAACTACGCTGTTGTAGATGCGAAAATACGTGCTATCAACAACCGACTTGGTGGAATTATTGATCACCAGCGAGAGGTTGTTGCCGCTGTTGGTCTGGATGCGGGCGGCCTCCGCTGCCCCGCGGTAAAAAGAGAGTTTAGAGTTGGCCGCGCTCCCGGACACCAGGTAGGCCGCGGCGTCATCTCCTGAAAACTCCGGTTTGTTATCACCTATCTGAAGATATTTGGAGGCCTGGAAATCGAAATCGCTGACACCCACGCCGACTCGGTTGGCGACAATCATGTCGGTTGAAACCGTTACCAGCCCCGTGAAAGCATTCTGCCCGGTTAAAACATTGTCATCAGTGAGATAAGCGGGGAGGCCCTTTTCCGAACCCACGCCACCGGTCACCTGTAGAGTGCCATACACTACGGTTGATGAAAGATAGACCATATTCCCGTGGCCTGAGTTGGCTGTGAAATTCCCCTCGCTATCAACCCGAACCGAATCTGAAAATGCGGCCGTGGCCGCGACAACCCCGTAATCAGTCTTAATATTTCCGCGCACATGGAGTTTCTCAGTAGGGGCATTGGTGCCGATGCCGACATTGTAATTATTAGTCTGCTGAAGAAGAAGATGGTATCCGGTTTCGGAGCGCACCTCATTCGTAAGATTGGTCCAGGTCGAATAATCTCCTATAGAGACTCTTCCGCCCCTGACGCCGGTATCTGAGGATATATCGCCCGCCACCTGAAGATTGTCGGTGGGATTTGAAAGCCCTATGCCGACATTGCCGTTTGAATGAACGCGCAACCGTTCGGCTCCGCCGCTCACAAGCGCTATTACGTCATTATCGCTGCCCATTAATAGATACTCCGAGTTGGCGCCGGTTATCCCGCCATCGGGAACATAAAGCCCTTTTACGGTTACCGATCCGCCTGTCCGGTCATAGATGCCCTGGCTACCCACATAAAGCGACCCATCTATATCTACGGTGCCGAGGGGATCAGTCAGAGCGAGCGGACCTATGCCAATTCTGCCGTTTTTAGCAGCGTCTTTTATTCGCATCCGCTCCACAGTTGAAGTCTTAAAAATCATTTCACCGCCGGCCAGCGCGGTGTCGGATTCCATAATGCTTTCCACGGGGCTGGTAACGCCGCCGACCGCGGTCCCGACTCCAGCGGTGTACATGCATGTGTTGTTAGAGAAACAGATTCCGTCGGAGGTGCCGACAAGTTTTATTATCCCGCTTACGGACAGCCTGTTCGCGGTAGAGCTGGTGCCCAAACCGACATTACCGGTGGTGGTAAGAGTCGTGACCGAAATTGCTGCCCCGTCCTCCAGCTTCTTGGCCACCATGGCGTAAGCCACGCTGTTCAGCGGCTCTCTGGGAGACAGTACATCACTTTCAACCTGTACTTCAAGATAAAGCGCTTCACCGGCCGCGAAAACGCTCAGGGGCGGAGTTATTGACGCGTTAAAAATGCCCTGCACGGCGTTGACCACGGCCTCGGCGCTGGTCCATCGGCAGGCCGCTCCCGAGTTTCCGCACGCGGCCGGATCGCCGCCGGTCACGGCATTATAAATCCTGAAAGTCAGATAAACCGGTCCGCTGACGGGCGCGTTATCCCTTTCAAGGCGGCCCTGGTAATTAAGCGTGCCGGGTACTGATCCGGGCTTTATATCTCCCGCCACTGCGTAAAAATTAAAAACGCCCAGTAGTCCGAGCGTCGCGATTGTGTTCCTAAACATTCTCATATACTTTCTCCCGTAATCAATTCATAACCATTTAGACTATACGCTATTAAGTCCCAAAAAACTATCTGACTATAACCAGTTTCCCCTTTTTGGAGGTGCCGCCGCCCTGGTTGAAATAAATATACAAACCGCTGGCAACCTGACGCCCGCTCCCGTTTTTCAGATCCCAAAGTATGTTATCAAAGTTACTATTTTTATCTATTGTGCGCACCAGCTCTCCGGAAATAGTGTAGATTCGTATCGTTGCCTTAAACGTAAGGCGGGTAAAAGTCACCGCGACACAACCTTCCCGCAGATTGCAGGGATTGGGGTAAACATGAGAGGCGTTCACATCACCCCGGGGCGGCGGAGAGGAATTCACAGCTCCCCAGGCAACTGAGTAGCGCGAACTCCCTATTGTTCCGTAACCCAGTTGTCCCGTGCCGCCGAGAAGAGAATAAGCCCCTCCCGTTTTAGCCGCGGTGTTGCCGACAGTTGTCTGTTCATTTACAAGAATGCGATAGATGGGTGACGTGAGGATGGCTCCGGCTACCCGGTATGAGATTAACGCCACAAGGCAGACTAACCCGTAAACGGCTGATGTTTTCCACTTGGCCATACTATATTATATAGACTGGTCGTTAATTGTCAATAGAATTAACGTTAAATATTTGTTGCGGATGCCTGCAGCGGAGCGTTCAGTCAACGCCGCGTTATAAAGAGTGTCACTCACCAGCCAGAAACCATTTGGAAGCTTTAAAGATCATTCGCAGTAAAAAAGCGTCACAACTTTCTCGCTTCGGCGCCATCTTGCTGCCGTGCTACAGCGCTGTCTTAAATGATATAATTTTTGGATTAAATATGGAAATAGCGCCGCGTATACTCGTGATCAGGATGTCGTCGCTTGGCGACATAATACTGACGGCACCGGTCCTGCGTAACCTCAGGCACCGCTGGCCCGGCGCACGCATAACCATGTTGGTAAAACCCCAATTTGCCGCGGCCGCGGCGAAAAACCCCTTCATCTCGGATATCCTGGCATTTAACGATTTCGCGTCCGCGCTCAGAGCGATAAAAAAGGGGCGCTACGATATTCTCATAGACCTGCACACCAATCTGCGCAGTCGCCTGCTCTCAGCCTTTTCGGGCATAAAGCGTAAGGCGCGCTACCGCAAGGATTCCATGGCCCGCCGGCTTTTCGTAAATTTTCGCGTACCCAGCCCCGCCCTGGAGAAACACACGCTGGAAAGATACCTCGAATCACTTGACGCCATAGACGTGCCGGCGGTTTACCGGGAGCCGCTGGTCGGCGACTGGGTTCTTGAAACCAGTCCTGCGGCGCTTAAAAATGGCCCCAAGCGCTTAGCCCTGCTTCAAACCGCCTTTCTCGGAGACGCCGTTCTGACGCTGCCGCTACTTGAGAAAATAAAAAAAGTCCTGCCGGACGCGGATGTGACAGTACTGACCCGCCCTGAAACGGCGCAAATCTTCGCCTCGTCAGGGCTGGCCTCCGAGGTTATCACTGATAATAAAAAAACCTCCGGTTCCTTTGTCGGAGAATTTCTCCGTCTTCTTAAAGAGTTGAAACAACGCCGCTTCGACATAATAATAGTTCCCCACAGATCTCTGCGCAGCGCCCTGCTGGCGCGCCTGGCCGGCATTCCGGTCCGCATAGGCTTTGACTCAAGCGCGGGCAGTTTTTTATTCACTCACAAAGTTCCGTTTTCCTGGCTTATACACGACCTTGAGCGAAACCTGACCCTGATACTTCCGCTTGCGGGAGACACAAGTCCGGCCTTCCCCATACTCCGCGGAAAAATCGGCGCGCTGAAAGAGCTGGGAGTGAATGAGACCATTTTTATCGGCGCAAACCCCGGTTCGGTCTGGCCGACAAAGCGTTGGCCCCGCGAGTATTGGGCCCGCCTGATAACTGAACTGGCGCAGGCGTACGGCACAAAAGTGCTGCTGGTGGGAGGCAAAAACGAAGTGGCGTGGAATGCTGAAATAGAAAAGGCCGCCGCGCCAGACTCGGTCCTCAATCTAACCGGCAAAACAGGAATGGATGACCTGATGGCCCTGATAAAAAGCCTTAAACTGTTTATAACCAACGACTCAGGCCCCATGCATATCGCAGTCGCCTTCGGGGTGCCGGTGGCGGCCATCTTCGGTCCGACCACGCGGGAACTGGGCTTTTTCCCCTATGGCAACAACAATCTGGTGCTGGAAGAAGAGCTCGCCTGCCGCCCCTGCGCACTGCACGGCTCAAATAAATGCCCGCGCGGGCATTTTCTCTGCATGCGCATGATCACCCCCGATAAAGTCCTGGCGGCGGCTAAGCTAATTCTGGATAAAGCGGGTATTAAAGAAAAAACAAACTGCGAGAGCAGAGTTGATCAACAGATCGCGCAACTTGAACACTTACGGAACAATCATGACTAAAGAACTTCTTACCTCTGCAGCTTTTTTGGGAGCGGCGCTCGCCAGCCTCCGATGGGCATGGTGGCGCCGCACGACTCCTGGCCTCCGGGTTTTAGTGTATCACAAGATTGGTGTCCCTCCCGCCGGTTCAAAGCTTAAAGACCTGTGGGTTACCCCTGAAAAATTCCGTTCCCAGGTCGCCTGGCTGATCGCCCATGGTTATGTGACGGTACTGTTCTCGGATCTGCTCAAGGCCCATAGAGGCGAAAAACCACTCCCAGAAAAAGCGGTACTCATAACTTTCGACGACGGCTATGAAAACAACTACTCGTATGCCTACAAAATACTGCGTGAACTTGGCGCCAAAGGAAATATTTTTGTGGTGTACAACACCATCGGCAAAGTCAATCTCTGGCACAACCCCAAAACAGAACCGTGGGTCAATATGGCCAGCCTGGCGATGCTTAAAGAGATGCAGGAAAGCGGGGTTATAGAATTCGGATCTCATACCATGAACCACCCTAATCTTGAAAAGCTCACTCGGGAAGACGCGGCATGGGAGTTAACGGAATCAAAAAAACAACTTGAGGCCGCGCTCGGAGCGGAAATGTCCGCTTTCGCGTATCCTTACGGGGCTGGCGCATATTCACCTACGATACGGGCCAGCGCGCTAAAAGCCGGTTATGTTCTGGACTTCAGTTTTAAGCAGGGAAAAACGCCCTGGCCTTGGAATCGGGATTCCGGGCCGATTGACCGCCTTTTTATAAAGCGGGGTGAAAACAATCTGGATCTCAGGCTCCATCTTGAACGAGGAGCGTCAAGGCTGTTTTAATCATCCCGAAAAACACGATGATTAAAGCAGCGCCGCTCGCCATACGCTGCATATTTTTAAGGAGTTCCTTAATATTTCTGCGTATGGCCAATGGCATATAGCGTACGGCAAACACATGGATTTTAATACAAATAAAATATTGCTGATACAGTTTCGCCAGATAGGGGACGTGCTTTTGAGTACCTCCGCGGCGGAAGTTTTAAAGGCCAATTTTCCGCGCGCTAAACTTGATTTTCTTACCCAGCAACCATCCGAACAAGCCCTCGCGCGCAACCCCGTTATCGACGAAGTGCTGGTCTATGACGCAAAAAAACCGGTTAAATGGCTTTTAGAAGTGAGGCGACGCCGCTACGATCTTGTAGTTGACCTGATGTCCAATCCCCGCTCAGCTCTGGTTGCGGCCATGAGCGGCGCTAAGATAAAAGCCGGCCCGGCATACACTCACTCGGCCTGGGCCTACAACTTTAAATTGGAGTTGCGGCCGGGCCAGCGCGAATATAATCCCTTTTTTAAGATCGACCTTCTGAGCCAGCTCGGTCTGAAGAATGTTTTTTATCCGTATCCCAAATTTTACCCGGCGGCCGGCGACTTGGCCTGGGCCGCCGAGGCGGTGGCGAAGCTTGTTCCCGACGCCGGCCTCAGGAGCGCGCTGATATTTTTTTCCCCGGCTTCCAGACGGATGACCCGCCTATGGCCCGCGGAACATTACGCCCGCCTGGCCGCGCTTATAGTCCGGAAGACGAAGTCCGCTGTGCTGGTCCTGTGGGGGCCTGGCGAAAAATCACTGGCCGAAGAAATCGTCCGGGCGGCCGACCACCCTGCCGTCCTCCTCGCCCCTGAAACTTCCGATCTCTCCAGGCTATCGGCAATGCTTCAGCAGGCGGCGCTCCTGATTTCCAACTGCAACGGAGCCAAACACATCGCGCAGGCGTCCGGAGTTCCAACGCTTGGAATTTATGGGTCAAGCCGGCCGGAAAGCTGGACGCCGCCGAACGACCCTAAGCACCAGATCATAAGAAATGACACCTTCGCCTGCATCGCCTGCCAAAAAAACGAATGCCCTGAGACCATGAAATCCGCGCTTTTCACTATGCGGCCTCAGTCAAATGTCGGCGTGAAATGTCTCAAAGAACTTTCTCCGGAAGCAGTATTTGCTAAACTTGTCGCTATGGCCGGCGAACTCGGACTTGGAATCTCGTGAGCATTATGGACGCACAAAAAATCAGAGACGGACTCAGAAAAAAGGCAGCGGGGCGACTATTCCTGCGCGCGATGTCCATAGCTTACATCGGAGCAGTATCGCTGCGCCGGGCGCTTTACGCGGCCGGCCTGCTTAAAAGTTATAAGCTTCCGGTTCCGGTGATTTGTTTCGGCAATCTTTCAGCCGGAGGGACAGGCAAAACCTCAACAGTTGTCATGGCCGCCATAGAGCTGAAGAAAGAGGGCTATAACCCCGCTATCCTTATCCGTGGTTATAAGCGTAAAGCTCCCGGCAAAAAGCTGACTATCCTGGCCAAAGGCGAATCTTTTTCCGCCGAAGAGGCCGGGGATGAAGCCGTGATGATCTTTGAGATGTTAAAAGATTACGGCATTCCGGTTCTGGTCTCCTCCGACCGCTATCAGGCGGGGCTGGCGGCGCTGGAAAAATTTAAGAGCAATTTCCTACTCATGGATGACGGCTATCAATTCTTCAGGCTGCGCCGCGACAAGAACATCGTAATGGTTAACGCCACCGCGCCTTTTCATAAAGATGAGTTGATACCACTGGGCGACCTGCGCGAAACCTCCGGGGGGCTGGACAGGGCGGATGCCGTCATATTGTCGCATTGCGAGCACGCTTGCGAAGCGGGTGTGGAGACGCTCAAAGAAGAAATAAACAAACTAAACTCTTCTGCGGTCGTGATAGAGAGCATGCATTCGCCCGAAGCTTTCGTCGACGCGGTTAACAATGAAAAGGTTCCCCTCTCCGAATTCAGGGATAAAAAAGTTACAGCGCTTTCCGGCATAGGGGATCCGAAATCCTTTGAGGATACCCTGGCGGGTCTCAAGGCCGTTCCGGCCCAGATCTGGCGCTACCCCGACCACCACCGCTTCACGCGGGAGGAGTTGGCCGCGGTCGAGGCCACGCGCGAAAATATGCCGGTCATAACGACATATAAGGATTTCGCGCGCTTCCCGGCTGACTGGGCGCAGATCATCAAGGGCGGCGTATTCATCCTCTCGGTGAAAATCGTCTTCCCGCGCGATGGCCGCGAACGCCTGATGGAGATCATCGCGCCGCAAAAACCTGCGCTGAAGCAGTAAGGCTGAGGGCTGAAAGTTTATCAAGATCCGACAGCACACCCGCACAATCTATGATTGCTTATTTGCGAAAAAATAAAGATAAAGCTAAACGACCCGCGGTGTTTCTGGACAGGGACGGAACGATTATTCACGATCGCCCGGGATTTTATCTCACCGATCCGCGCGGTCTAAAATTCTACGCTGGCGCTTTTAAAGCTCTGCTGCTCCTCGCCCGCCTCGGTTACCGGCTGATCGTGGTTACGAATCAGGCGGCGGTCGGCCGGGGGTATATGACCATGGCCAGATCGAAGGCGATCAATATGAAATTCGTTAAAGACCTGCGCGCAAAAGGTGTGAAACTGGACGGCGTGTATTTCTGCCCGCATCTGCCGACTGCGGGCTGCGCCTGCCGCAAACCCGCCCCCGGACTCATCAAAGAGGCGCTGAAGCACCTGCAAGTTGACCTTGCCCGGTCTATAGTCGTTGGCGACAAAGAATCAGACATGAAACTCGCTGACGCGCTGGGGCTATCGTCCATCCTGGTTAAGACTGGCCATGGATTGAGCGAGTTGCGTAAAAAACGGGATCTTGCCGGGGGGCGCGTGGTAAAATCCGGCATCTTAGCCGCAGCGCGCTGGATCAGCAGGATGCAAAAGTGATTCGTGCCTGATATTCAACAGAGGATAATTTATGAAAAAAAGAATACTTGTCTCACAGATCGTAGCCTTGGCGGTCATAATCCTGGCAAGGCCGGACAGTTGGCCGCTTTTTACGGCCGGCATGAGCGTAATGCTCCTGGGGCAACTCATCCGCGTACTGGCCTCGGCTGCGATAGTGAAATCCAAAACACTCACTGTCACCGGCCCCTACGCCGCGGTACGCAACCCTCTTTACCTGGGCACTGCGGTTATGGTGCTCGGTCTCCTCATAGCCCTTTCAAATCCTCATGCTTTTCTGCGCACCGGAATTGTCTGGCTGATAACAACCGTCTCATTCACCCTTATCTACAAAGTGCAGATACGCGCCGAGGAGGGCTTTCTGCGCGGCGAGTACGGCACACAGTATACGGAGTACATGAAGCGGGTAAATTCCATGCTGCCCCGGCTCCGCGCCATCCCGAATTTTTTTGATCCGAGTTCATTATCTCTGGAAGTCTTTATTAAGAACAAAGAATGGCGCGGCTTCACAGGGATGCTCGCCGTGGCGGCCATCGTCTGGGCGCGGATAAAATATGGTTTTTAGGAGAACGCTTTTCGCCGGAGCGCTGTTAACGATCTGCGCCGCTTCACTTTGCGCACAGGGCAAACAAGCGAACCTTATTCATCCCTATACCGCCCTTGAACCTGCCGTCACCGTGGACACCGCGGCCGTGCGCGACATCTGGCATAAGGAACGCCTTGAATATGAAATCTACTGGGGCCTTATAAACGTCGGTTCCGCCTACCTGCAGATAGACAAAATGGTAACGATAGACGGCCGGACGGCTTACCATATAATTTCCGGCGCAAAGTCTGCGGCCTTTATAAATAATTTTTACACCGTAAACGACATAAATGAATCATGGATGGATATCCGGGACCTGTATTCCTTCGGTTATTATAAAGGCATCCATGAAGGGCATCATTTCTTTAATGAATGGGTGATCTTTGATAATGCGGCTAAGACTTTTCACGGCGAAAAAATGGGTAAGTCTAAAATTGCCGCCCCCGTGGAAGGGACGCTGGAAGGGCCGGTCAACGATGTGCTCTCCGCCCTCTACCTGGTCCGCACCATGGACTTGAGTTCAGGCACCAGCCGGGAGATCACGATCAACACCAAACGGAACTGGCGTATGAATGTTAAATTCAGGAAGCGTGAAAAGGAATCTACCGCTTACGGCAAGTTTAAATGCGTTCTGGTGGAACCACAACTGGGGGATGACGGTCTCTTCGTGGCCAAAAAAGGGAAGAAAATGCTGGTCTGGATAACAGACGATGAGCTGCGCCTGCCGCTCATCCTCAAAGCCGAGATTTTTATAGGTTCCGTAACCGCTAAACTGGTAAAGCGCCGCTTGGACTGACAATCTGCCGTAAAAAACCACGCAATAATATTCAGCTGTCCTGAAGGCGGCGCAGTTCGCTGTCGGCGTCCCGCAAGCGCAGCGCTTCAACGCTTGCAAGGCGCTGAAATAACGCCATCGTGACGGTTGGATTGCGGCGGGATATAGCGTCGAAAGCGTCCCGGCTTATAACATAAAGATCCGTATCGGTTAGAGCGATGGCGTCAGCCGTTCGCGGCATACGGGCCAAAAACCCCACCTCACCGAAGAAATCTCCCGGTCCGAAAACGGCAAGATGATGCTGACGATGAGTATCTTTCAGCGGCAGTATTATTCTGACACGCCCGCGACGAATTAAAAAGAGCTCGTCACCCTGGCCTTTACGGTTAAATATCGATTTACCGGCGTCCAAGCGGCGCTCTTCGAAGGCCACGCGGAGCGCCGCCAAAGAGGCGGGGTCTATCTCCCGCAAAAAATCTATCTGCGAAAGGTCCAGCAATTCCCCCGCGGCCGGTCGTTCAATGCCCGCCTCTTCTATGGCGCAGTCCTCGGCCCACTCCAGTGCGTCATGGAGCGTTTCAAAGATGCGTCCCCGTCCATCGCGATGAGTCAGCCCCAACTGTTCAAAATAGGCGCGAAGATCCTGCCCGGTGGGCAAACTCAGCGGCAAATGCGAGAAAACAAGCGAGCCGCCGCGCTCCCCCATCATTTCCCCAGCCTGTTCAAGCATGTGCACAGCGGTAAAATCCACGGAAGTCACTCGGCGCATATCCAGGATCAGGCGCCGGCATGAGCGCATATCGCTTTCTATTTCTAAAAAAAGCTGATCGGTGGTGCCGAAGAATAGACTGCCCTGGAGTTCAACCACGAGCGTTTCGGCTCCGCGCGCGGCCAGCGCGGCGCGCTCTCCGGGCAGGCGTTGCTGCGTTGAGGAAATCTCCGCGCCCGTCACTTTTCTCCGGATCACACTGCTGCGCATCTGCTCGCGGATAAAAAGGAGGATTGAAAGGGTTATTCCCACACCGGCGGCCGCGATAAGATCCACCGCAAGCGCCGTGCCCGCTACCGAGACTACAACGGCAAAATCCAGGACGGTGGAACTGCGCAGCGCCAGCCGCACGCTGGAGCGGTCTATCATGCGCGATCCGACCACAACCAATATCCCCGCCAGTGCCGCAAGCGGGATACGCCCGATGGCGCTGCCCAGAACAAGCGCCGCCATAAGGGCAAATACGCCCTCAAACAGACCCGCGCGGCGAGTTTTGCCGCCGCTTGCCAGGCTTACCAAAGTGGCGCCCATGGTGCCGGCGCCCGGCATGCCGCCAAGCAAAGCGGACATCATATTGCCAGCGCCCTGCCCTTTCAATTCACGGTTCGAATCGTGACGGGCGCGCACAATGGAGTCAGTTACCACGCAGGTTTTAAGCGTATCTATGGAAAGAAGAACCGACAATGTGAGCGCCGGTCCGATAAGCGCGTATGCCTCATGCATCTCCATAAAGCGCAACGCGTTGAAATTGGAAACAATGCCGTTTAAAATAACACCCGGGCTGGTAGAGATAGCGCCAATAATAAATTGGTTGGCTTCCAGCGTCAGCAACTGGGGCCTGATAAGCCCTGCCGCCAGGTGCGCCGCGATTCCAGCCGCGAGGCCCAGTATGGCCGCAGGGATCCGTTTTGTAATGCGAGGAGCGGCAATCATTGCGCCGGCTGTGATAAGAGCGACCCAAACCGCGGGCCATTGCCAGGCGTGAGGCGAAAACAGTCCCGCTAGCGGGGAGGAGCCCTTCTCAAGTCCGAGAAAGGGTCCTATCTGCTTTAATATTATCAGCAAGCCCACGCCGCTCATATATCCCGTCACCACGGGATAAGGGATGTATTTTATCAGACGCCCGCCTCCGAGCGCGCCATAAACGGCCTGCAGAACGCCTGAAAGCAGTCCGACCACTGCAAGGGAAACAATAACATGCTCAGCGGGCGCGCCGCCGTCAAGCAGCCGGACGCACAACGCCGCCATAACAGCCGCCGCCGGAGCGCAGGGGGCGGAAATCAGGCTAGGAGCGCCTCCCAGCGCCGGGGCGAGCAGACCTATGGCCACGGTTCCGATAATCCCCGCAAGCGCGCCGGCTCCGGCAAACCCGGGGCCTAGCGGGGCGTACATCGCGACGCCGAACGCGATGGCGGAGGGCAGCGCCACCAACATTGCAGCCATCCCGCCCCACGCGTCCGTCCATTCAATTTTTCGGGAGACTGGAAACACGCCGTTTATTGTCATAAGTTAAATGGTGATACTTTTAATATCAGGCGAAAAGTCCCTGCTTAATAACTTCAATATTCTAGCAAATGGCGATAAATAAAAAATCCGGAGAAATCCGCCAGAATGTTTGATGGATGTGATTGAAACATGTCGCGTTGTTCCAGCTTCGGCGTGTTATGCCAAAAACAACCACTATAGCCCTCATTATATCAAGCTGTATATTTTTAGTATAATTAAGGCATGGACAACACGGCTTTTAGCAGACTCCGCGGGATAATTGATAATTTCGGCTCAAAGCGCGTAGCGGTCATGGGCGATGTCATGCTCGACCGATACATTATGGGAACTGTGCGTCGCATCTCTCCGGAAGCGCCCGTCCCCATAGTTAAAGTGCGGGAAGAGCACACTGTGGCCGGAGGTTCCGGGAATGTGGCCGTTAATCTGGCCTCGCTGGGCGCCAGGCCCGCCCTGATATCCGTCACCGGCCGGGACGCGGCCGCGAAAGAGCTCGTAGAAATCCTCGCAGCAAAGGGCGTTGATACCGGCTCACTTATAGCACACCCCCCCACCTTTACCATAGAAAAGACCCGCGTCATAGCCGAACACCAGCAAGTGGTACGCTTTGACCGCGAACCCGCGTTCAAACTCACTCCCTCTCTGCAGAAATCCGTGCTGGACGCGCTGGATGCTCAGCTTAAAGCCGGCGCCGGCGCCCTGATATTGTCGGATTACGGCAAAGGCCTGCTTACCCCGCATGTCATCGAAGCCGCAATAAAGCTGGCCATTAGACGAGGTGTTCCGGTTTTCGTGGATCCCAAAATCGAGCACTTTGCCCGTTATAAAAAAGTAACCTGCCTGACGCCGAACACCATGGAGGCATACCAGGGGATGCGCCTGATACAGAAAGAAGGCCAGGCCGCGGTGGAAGAGCTGGGCAAAAAAATAATCAGGACGCTTAACTGCCGGTCGCTGCTCGTAACGCAAGGCGAGCATGGCATGACGCTTTTCAACAATACCGGCGGACGCGTGAAAACTCTGCACATCCCCACCAAAGCCCGGGAAGTGTACGATGTGACCGGCGCTGGCGACACAGTCATCTCCACGCTTGCTCTTGCTTCGGCCGCGGGAGCCACGCTGGAAGAAGCAGCCTTAATATCCAACTTCGCGGCAGGTATTGTGGTAGGGAAGCTCGGCACGGCGGCCGTCATGAAAGAAGAGCTTCTGGAAAATATTAAATCATGGACAAAAACTGCTTAATAGTCATTCCCGCCCGCTATAACTCACAGCGCTTTCCAGGCAAAGTTCTGGCGAAGATTCGCGGCAAGGCCGTGCTTCAGTGGTGCCACGAGGCCGCGGTCAAATCGGGGCTGGGCCCGGTGCTCATAGCAACCGAGGATAAACGGGTGCTGGAGTTCGCGAAAAGCATCGGCGCCGATGCCGTTATAACCAGCGATAAATGCGTTTCCGGCACGGACCGCGTCTATGAGGCGGCTAAAGGCTCCAAAAAGAAATTCATAATCAATTTCCAGGGCGATGAACCGTTCATGCGCGCCGAAACGCTGCTGGCGGCTTTTAGGCAAATGCGCGCGGGTTTCGACATCGCAACCGCCTGCGCGCCCATCACGGACAAGACCGACATAGCCAACCCCAACTGCGTTAAGATCGCAATGAATCGGGAGGGCCGGGCGCTTTACTTCTCCCGCTCCCCCATACCCTTCCACCATCCTCTCTCGAGCCTGAGAAAATCCCCGTGGCATAAGCATTGCGGCTTTTACATATACAAGCGCTCATCACTGGAGCGCTTTGTGCGTCTCAAGCCGAGCCCGCTTGAA
>SESG01011791.1_pt1 | contig 19614 bp, 18 predicted proteins | sample 3171421 | NCBI WGS metagenome assembly SESG01 (sample SAMN10866946, study PRJNA518727) | freshwater metagenome | biome: subpolar coniferous forest; feature: holomictic lake; material: water; isolation source: holomictic Lake 227, 6 m and 8 m depth | place: Canada: near Kenora, Ontario | collected... | reverse complement strand
GGCCCCTACGCGAAGGCGGTGGCGCGATCGCCCGAGCGGAAGAAGGCCTTCCGCACCACGAGCAACGGGACCCTCCAGCCGGTCTACGGCGCCCCCGACATCGCCCCCGGTCTCGAGGGGCGCCTCGGGCTCCCGGGTGACTATCCCTTCACCCGCGGCGTGCAGCCCACCATGTACCGCGGCCGGTTCTGGACGATGCGCCAGTACGCCGGATTCGGAACCGCCGAGGAGTCGAACAAGCGCTACCGCTACCTCCTCCAGTCGGGCCAGACCGGCCTCTCGGTGGCCTTCGACCTGCCCACGCAGATGGGCCGCGACTCGGACCACCCCCGCGCCCGCGGCGAGGTGGGCAAGGTGGGCGTGGCCATCGACTCGATCGACGACGTGTCCACGCTGTTCGACCAGATCCCGCTCGGGAAGGTCTCCACGTCGATGACCATCAACTCGACGGCCTCCATCCTGCTGGCCCTCTACCAGGCGGTGGCGGAGAAGCAGGGCGTGGCGCCGGGCGAGCTGCAGGGCACCATCCAGAACGACATCCTGAAGGAGTACGCGGCGCGCGGGACCTACGTCTACCCTCCGCGCCCCTCGATCCGCGTCATCACCGACATCTTCGCCTACACCGCCAAGGTGATGCCGAAGTGGAATCCCATCTCCATCTCCGGCTACCACATCCGCGAGGCCGGCTCGACCGCGGTGCAGGAGGTGGCCTTCACGCTGGCCGACGGCATCAGCTACGTGGAGGCGGCCAAGCGGGCCGGGCTCGACGTGGACGAGTTCGCGGGGCGCCTCTCCTTCTTCTTCAACGCGCACAACAACGTGCTGGAGGAGGTGGCGAAGTTCCGCGCCGCCCGGAGGCTCTGGGCCCGCATCATGAAGGAGCGGTTCAAGGCCAAGGACCCCCGCTCCTGGATGCTCCGCTTCCACACCCAGACGGCCGGCTCCATGCTCACCGCGCAGCAGCCCGAGAACAACGTGGTGCGCGTGACCCTGCAGGCGCTCTCCGCGGTGCTGGGCGGCACCCAGTCGCTCCACACCAACTCGCGCGACGAGGCGCTCGGGCTCCCCACCGAGACGTCGGCGCTGCTCGCGCTGCGCACGCAGCAGATCATCGCCAACGAGTCGGGCGTGGCCGACGTCGTCGATCCGCTCGGCGGCTCCTGGGCCATCGAGGCGATGACCGACGAGATCGAGGGCAAGGCCATCGAGTACATCGAGAAGATCGACGGCATGGGCGGCATGGTGGAGGCCATCGACAAGGGCTTCGTCCAGCGCGAGATCCAGGACGCCGCCTACGCCTGGCAGCGCTCCGTGGAGGAGAAGGAGCAGGTGGTGGTGGGCGTCAACGCCTACAAGACCGTCGAGCCGCCCGTGACCGTCATGCGGGTCGACCCGGCGCTCGAGGCGGCGCAGGTGGCGCGCCTGAAGGCGTTCCGCGCCGCCCGGAGCGACCTGGCCGCGAAGCAGGCGATCGACGCCGTGCGCGAGGGGGCGAAGGGAACCGAGAACCTCATGCCCCTCATCCTCGCCGCCGTGAAGGCGCACGCCACGCTCGGGGAGATCTCCGACGCGATGCGGGACGTCTTCGGAGAGTACCGGGAGACGGTGGTGGTGTAGTGCCCGCCTCGGCCTTCGCGGCCGGGATCCCGTCCGAGGGCGATCTCCGGACGCACGGACCCGTCCACCTCGCCTACCTGGCCGCCGCCACCCAGGCCTCCGGCCGGCTCGTCCTCGCGTCGGAGGAGGGCAACTGGGCGCTCACCTACCGTCGAGGGGTGGTCGAGCACGCGGCCGGGAGCCGGCAGGAGGACGACCTGGCCACGTTCCTGGTCCAGCGAGGCCTGCTCACCGCCGAGGCCGCCGCCGACGCCCGGCAGATCGCGCAGGGGCTCGGGGGGGACGTGCTCTCGGCGCTCGTGGAGCTCCATCTGCTCGACCCGGCCGCCCGCTTCCCCGATCTGAAGGAGCACGGCGCAGCACTGGCCTACCGGGCGCTCGCCTGCGAGGACGGCGCCTGGAGGTGGGAGCCGGGGATCGCTCCCCCCGCCCTCGGGTTCCCGCTCGGGAGCCGATGGGGGATCCTCGTGGACGCCGCGCGGCGCATCGACCCCACGCGGGTCCGGGAGCGACTCGGCGTGAGGGGCGCCCTCTCCATCGTCCGGTCCGGCGGGCGGGTGGACGTCGCCGACCTCATGCTGAACCCGCAGGAGGCGCGCGCGGTCTCCCGCGTCGATGGCGTGCGGAGCGCCGACGAGCTGTGCGCCCTGCACCCTGCGGAGGCCGACGTCATCCGGCGGGCGGTCCTCCTGCTCGCCGAGACCGAGCTCGCCACCTTCGGCGCGCCCCGGCTGGTGGCGCCCCCTCCGCCGCCCGCCGCGCCACCCCCCCGGCCCGCACCGGCCAAGGCCAAGGGGCCGCCCCCCGCCCCCGCCCCGGCCGCGCCGCCGCCCCAGCTCGAGCCCCTCCAGGCCACCGCGAAGCGGCTCCGGGACGCCGACCACTTCGAGGTGCTGGGCGTGCCACGGGATGCGGAGACCTCGCGGCTCAAGGCGGCCTTCTTCGCGCTGGCCCGGACCTACCACCCCGATGCCGCGAAGGAGGGTGAGCCCGAGGAGGCGCGCGCCCTGCGCGCCGAGATCTTCGCCCGGGTCGCGGCGGCCTGGGCGGCGCTGGAGACGGACGAGGGGAGGAGTGCCTACCTCGCGGAGCTGAGGTCCGGCGGCTCCGCCCAGGTGGACATCGGCCGCATCTACCAGGCGGAGCAGGCCTTCGAGAAGGTGGCGCCGCTGGCCGCCGGCCGCGCCTACGCCGACGCGCTCGCCCGCGTGAACGAGGCCATCGCCCTCTACGCCGACGAGCCGGAGTACCATGCCTGGAAGGCCTGGCTCGAGTTCCTGGTGGCGCCCGAGCCGCAGCGCCGGACACAGCGGACGACCTCGGAGAAGGCGATCGAGGCCGCCCTGCAGAAGAGCCCCAAGTGTGTTCCGGCCTGGCTCTTCCTCGGCCGCATGGCCAAGGTCACCGGAGATGTCCCCGCCGCCGAGCGGGCCTGGAAACGCGGTCTCGAACAGGTGAACGACGCCGAGCTGGAGCGAGAGCTCCGGTTCCTGAAGAGGTGAAAGTGCCCACGCCGACCAATCCCCGCAAGCGATCCCTCATGCCGTCCTCGCCGCTGCGCCGCCAGCTCCGCGCCGCAGGGCACCACCTCGACCCGGTGGTCCAGGTGGGCAAGGACGGGGTCACCGAGGCGGTGCTCCGCCAGCTCGACCGGGCGCTCCTCGATCACGAGCTCGTGAAGGTGAAGATCGGGACCGAGTCGCCCGAGGACCGCTTCGGGACCGCGGAGGCCGTCGCGGCCGGCGCGGAGGGGGCCCAGCTCGCCCAGATCCTGGGGCGGACCCTGCTCCTCTACCGTCGCCACCCGAAGAAGCCGCGGTTCGAGCCGCTCCCCGCCGCCCCGCCGACCGGAGCGAGGCCCAAGCCGAGGCCCAGGCCTCAGCCCCGGCCGTCGCGCCGGTAGTCAGTGCAGGCTGCCGTCCCGCTGCCGGTCGTACCGGGCGGCGGTGTTGGCCTCGAAGTAGCGCCGCGCCTCCTCGAGGTCCTCCTCGTCGGCGACGCCCTTCTCGAGGAGGACGGTCTCGGCCACGTCCATCCGCACCGAGGTGCGGGTGGACTCGGCCTCCACCACCTCGATCCGCGACGCCATGCCCTGGACCTGCTCCGCCAGCGCGGAATCCTGGGCGTTCCGGAGCCGCCAGGAGCGCAGGGCCACGATACCCAGGGTCACCGGTACCGCGAAGAGGACGCCGAGGGCGAAGGGGAGCATGTGGCCGGGCATCCTACCCTTGTCGCGGGGCCCCCGGGGAGATATCGATGTCCTCGTGCCCCACCGGCCCAACATGACACTCGCCGTGAAGCGGCTCATCCGCGACGCGGTCGCAAGGCTCCCGGAGCTGGCCCACGTCCGCCCGTCGCGCATCCTGGTGGTGGCCGGCGAGGCGCGCCGGGCCTCCCGGGCCACCATCCGTCCGGCCCACTTCGAGGAGACCCGCGCCCGCGGCGGGCGGGGCGGGCGTCGCAAGCCGCTGCTCCGCATCCACGGCCGGAAGATCCTCTACGTCATCACCCTGCGCCCCCTCTGGTTCCGCGCCTCCACGGCGGAGCAGCGGATCACCACGATCCTGCACGAGCTCTGGCACGCCAGCGAGCGCTTCGACGGCACGCTGCACCGGGGGCGGGTGCACAGCCGGCTGCCCCGGGCCCGCTACGAGCGGACCATCCGCGCGCTGCGGGACCGCTACGTCGCCGAGGCCCCGCCCGAGCTCCTCGCCCCATTCACTCATAGTGGAATCGTCACCGCCCGGATGTGGCTGGAGGGGCCGGCCGGCTTCTACCGGCTGGGGGAGTACGGGGGGCGCCGCACCTACACGGAGCGGCAGCTCTTCCCCGGTCTGGTGCGCATGCGGACCCCGGAACGGGCGCGGGTGCTTGCCCGGCGCGCCCGCAAACGGTAAGGCAGGGGACTCATCGAACGGAGGTCGTCCACGTGAAGGTCGCCATCCTCACCGGGGGAGGAGATTGCCCCGGACTGAACGCCGTGATCCGGGCCGTGGTCCGCCGTGGCGAGCAGCACGGTTTCGAGTTCACGGGCGTCCGGGACGGGTGGAAGGGGCTGCTCGAGGACGACCACTTCCGGGTCACCCGCCAGAACACCTCCGGGATCCTCCAGCTCGGCGGCACCATCCTCGGCACCTCCCGCACCAATCCCTTCAAGCGCCCCGACGGCCCCCAGATCGTCATGGAGGCGCTGCAGCGCCACCACATCGGGGCGGTCGTGGCCATCGGCGGCGAGGACACCCTGGGCGTGGCCTCGAAGTTCCACGGGCTCGGCATGAAGATCGTCGGCGTCCCGAAGACCATCGACAACGACCTCTCCGGCACCGACTACACCTTCGGATTCGACACCGCCGTCACCATCGCCACCGAGGCCATCGACCGGCTCCACTCGACGGCCGAGGCCCACAGCCGCGTCATCGTCTGCGAGGTGATGGGGCGCCACGCCGGCCACATCGCCCTCCACTCCGGCATCGCCGGGGGGGCCGACGTGATCCTGGTGCCCGAGCGCCCCATCGATCTGCAGGAGGTGGTCCGGCACATCCGCGCCCGGCAGAAGCGGGGGCGCCACTTCTCCATCGTGGTGGTGGCCGAGGGGGCCAAGATGGAGCGGAGCAAGGAGGCCACCGTGTCCGACGTGCTGGACGAGTTCGGCCACGTCCGGCTCGGCGGGATCGGCGCCTACCTGGCCAAGGAGATCGAGCGGGAGACCGGGTTCGAGGCCCGCGTCACCGTGCTCGGCCACATCCAGCGCGGCGGTTCCCCGACGGCGCGCGACCGGGTCCTGGCCACGCGCTACGGGGTCTTCGCCGCCGATCTCGTGAAGGAGGGGCGATTCGGGCTCATGGCGGCCCTGCACGGCGACGACGTGGTGGCGGTCCCGCTCGCCGAAGCGACGAAGTCGCTCCACCTCATCGACCCGGCGCTCTTCGAGATCGCCTCGGTCTTCTTCGGATAGCCCCTGGCTACGCGACGCGAGGTACGCCTCCCCGAGGGGGCATCCGGCAGGCTGGACCGGGCCGTCGCCGACGCCCTGGGGCTCGGACGGGCCGCGGTGAAGCGGGCCTTCCAGCTGGGGAACGTCCGCGTGGCCGGGCGCCGCGTGCGCGCCAGCGATCCCGCGCATCCCGGCCTGGAGGTGGTCCTCACGGTGGAGGAGCCGGCCGGGGCCCCGGTGCCGGACGCGGGGGACCCCCTGCGGGTGCTCGCCGGGTCGCCGCGCTGGATCGTGGCCGACAAGCCGGCCGGCATGGCCACGCATCCGCTCCGCGAGGCGGAGCGGGGCACGCTGGCGAACGCCGTCGCCGCCGAGTACCCCGGGTGCGCGGCCGCCTCCCCCGACCCGCGCGAGGGAGGCGCGGTCCACCGGCTCGACACCGACACGAGCGGGTGCGTCCTCTTCGCCCACGACCGGGAGGCCTGGGAGCACCTCCGGGGCCAGTTCGCCCGGCGGACGGTGGAGAAGGTCTACCTGGCGCTCGTGCAGGGCAAGGTCTCCTCCGGCGGCGTCTGCTCCGTCCCGCTCGCGCAGCGGGGAGGGCGCTCGGTTCCGGTGCCGGACGACCGCGGCGGCGACCGTCTTCCGGCCCGCGCCAGCGCGCCCCGGCCCGCCGAGACCCGCTGGGAGGTGGCGCGCGCTTTCCCTCGCCACACGCTGCTCGAGGTCCGCATCCCCACCGGCGTCATGCACCAGATCCGGGCGCACATGGCCTTCCTCGGCCACCCGGTGGCGGGGGACCTGGACTACGGGGGACCGGCGGCGGCGCTCCCGGGGCTCCCGCGCCACTTCCTCCACGCATGGAAGCTGGGCTTCGATCGCCCGGAGGGGGGGCGCGCCGAGGTCGAGAGTCCGCTGCCGCCCGAACTCGCGCGCGCGCTCGCCTCGCTGGTGGATTGACGTCGCCCTACTGCGGCGCGGGGGGCGCGTCGCCGTCCGCGATCATCGGCGGGTCGGTCATCATGCCGATGGTGTTCACGCCGGCCTTGTGGGCCTCGTCGAGCACCTTCACGGCGAACTCGTACCGCGTGCCGTCCTGGGCGTTGAAGAAGAGCACCTTGGAGAGGTGCCCCTCGTAGACCGGCTTCAGCTTCGCCATCGCATCCTCGACGGTCATCTCCGCCTTGTTGAGGAGCACGCGGTTGTTCTTCAGCGCGGTGAGGACGATCTGGTCGGGCGGGGTGGAGTCCGGCGGGACGATCTGGGTGTTGGGCGGCTCGAACTCCGGCACGCGCATGTACATCTGCTTCTCGGCCAGCGGGGTGAGCACCATGAAGATGATGAGCATCACCAGCACCACGTCGATGAGCGGCGTGACGTTGATGTCGGTCATCGGGGTCTTCGACCCCAGCGCCATCGACATGGCTACTTCGCCCCCTTCTTCACGTCGGCTTCGTCCTTGAGCTGGCTGGCGGCGAGCGACACGCCCATCACCCGGGTCTTCGTCACCTCGAGGATGGCCTCGCGGATCACCCGGTAGTCGGCGTCGCGGTCGCCCTTGAACATGATGGGCGCGCCGGGGAACTTGGCCATGGCGGCCTCCAGCCCGGCGGCGAGCTGCTCCTTCTTGACCTCTTCCTTCTCGATGTACGTCTTCCCGTCACGCGTCACCGAGAGGATGATCGGGTCACCGCCGCTCTTCAGCTCGCTCACCAGCTTGGCGTCGGGCAGCGTCACCGCCTTGCCGCGCTGGAGCATGGGCGTGATCACCATGAAGATGATGAGCAGCACCAGCACCACGTCGACGAGCGGCGTGACGTTGATGTCGCTCTTGACGCCCTTGCTGCCGATGTTCATCGACATGGCGGGGTTCCCCTGATGGCCGGATGGAGGGCGCCGAGACTACTTGCGCCCTTCCTTGATGAAGAAGTCGACCAGCTCGGTGGTGGAGTCGTTCACGTCCACCTGGATCTCCTCCACCCGGTTGGTGAAGTAGTTGAAGAACATGACCGCCGGGATGGCCACCAGCAGGCCGAAGGCGGTGGTCACGAGCGCCTCGGAGATGCCGGCCGAGACCGAGCCGAGGCCGCCCGAGCCGGTGGCCGCCATGGCCTGGAAGGCGGTGATGATGCCGGCCACGGTGCCGAGCAGCCCCACGAACGGGGCGGTGGAGCCGATGGTGGCGAGCGAGCCGAGGCCGCGGCGCATGTCGGTGATGGTGCGCAGCGTGCTGCGGTCGATGGCGCGGTTCACCGCGGCCACGATGTCGAAGGAGCCGATCTCCCTCTCGCCGCCCTGGTTCTTGAGCGACTCGAGCCCCTGCCGGTACTCCTCGAGGGCCAGCCCGAGCACCCTGGGCAGGTAGCCCTTCAGGTACTCCTTCGAGTGGGCCAGATCGACGGCCTCCTGGAACTTGCCGGCCGGGAGCAGCGTGGCGAGCTCGGCCGCGAACTTGCGAGAGGAGGTGACGGAGCGGTTGTAGGTGACGATGCGCTCCACCGCCACGGCCAGCGACCACACGCTCATGATGGCGAGCACGATCGCGATGAACTTCGCGAACGGCCCCATGCTCCGCCACATGTTCAGGAGGTCGAAGGACATCACGGGCTCGGCGGCGAGCACCATCTGGTTGACGACGTCGATCACGGGAAGGGACATCGGGCTGTTCTCCTCGGGTGTGGCGGAAGCGTCGGCGCCCTACTGCAGGCGGACCGGCATGATCACGTAGATGGGGGTGGGCTTGCCCTGCGCGTCGGCGCCGGGGATCCACTGGCAGTTGGAGAGCGCGTTTCGGATGGCGTCGGAGATGCGGGCGTCGGGCACCTGGCCCATCACCGAGAAGGCGCCCACCGCTCCGTTGGGATAGACGGCGAACTTCACGGTGACGGACGTCACGAAGCCGGAGAGGGCCGGAGGGATGCGGAAGTTCTCCCGGAAGCAGTCCTTGTCGGCCATCTTGGGGGCCTTGAAGCCGGCGCCCATGTACTGGGGGGCGTCCTCGTAACCGCCGCCCTTCGAGACCTGGCCGCCGACCACCCCGCCGACCACGCCACCCTCGACCCCGTCGTCGGAGCCGTCGCCGTAGTCGTCCTCCGGTTCGTTCGGATCGGGAGGCTTGATCTGGTCCTCCACCGTCTTCGGCTGGATCATGGCCGTGGGCGGCATCTGCTTCACCTCCACCTTGGGCCGGTCCGTCGGCGGCTTCTTCCGGGCCGCGGGCGGGGGGGGAGGCGGCGGCTTCGGAGGCGCGGCGCGGACGAACTTCACGTCCACCACCGGTTCCGACTTCACGGCGGCGCGGATCCGCTCCCCCATGACGACCAGGAAGGCGACCAACAGGATCTGGGCGACGGTGGAGCCGGCCAGGAAAGCGCTGCGCCGGGCGACGCGCTTGCCGCCCTCTGTCTTGGTGACTTCGTCGAACACGCCGGGGCCTCGTTTGACGTGAAAATCAGCCCGGAAAAGGAAGGCGGACCGCGGGCGCCTTCTACTGGGCCACAGGACTCTTGTCAACCGTCATGAATCCCTGGCCCGATGCATCGGTAATCAGTGGTTTTCTTCCTCGCCCCGCCGAGGCGAGGCGCGAAAAAGGGACCGCCGATATGCCGCAGAGCGTCGAAGCGCGGAAGGGGCGCCCTCACGTGCTTCGGGACCATCCGTGAACCAGAACGGTCGCGGGGCGGCGCCACCCGAAGTGCGGGAACACGTGGAACATCGTTGACATTCCCAAACGACGGTGCGAAAGAAACCCACACTTCGGCCATCCCGCCACAAAGGTTGCGGGACAGTTTCAGGGCGGCCTCAAGATTTTTCCGAGTCGTAAACACCGTCTGGCTTCAGCTTCTCGCATCTCTCCTGGGAGGAAGTCATGAGGAAGAAGTTGCACCGCCTCCTGTGGGTGGCGCCCGTCGCGATGCTGCTGTTCGCAGGGAACGCCGCCGCACAGATGACCGGCACCATCGTCGGAGTCGTGAACGACGCCGCCACGGGCAAGCCCGTCGCCGGCGCGCTCATCATCGCCACCTCGAAGAGCCTTCCCGGCGAGCAGACCGCCGTCACGGACGGCAGGGGTAGCTACACCCTCACCTCGCTGCCCCCCGGCATGTACAAGGTGGTCGCGCAGCTCCAGAGCTACAAGCCCGCCGAGCGCGGCGAGCTGAACCTCCGCGTGGACTTCACCCTGCGTGTCAACATCGCCATGGTCCCCGAGGCCGTGCAGATGGAGGAGCAGGTGGTGAAGACCGGCACGGCACCGGCGGTGAACGTCGGTTCGGCCGAGGCCGGCACCATCGTGTCGAAGGAGTTCCTCGCCAACGTGCCGACCACCCGCACGTTCGAGCAGGTCGCGACCATCGCCCCCACGGCCACGCGCGACAACTACGGCGTCTCCTTCGCCGGCGCCTCCTCGCCCGAGAACAACTACATCATCGACGGCCTGCGCGTGTCCGACCCCAGCTACGGCACCCTGGGCACCAACCTATTGACGAACTTCGTCGACCAGCTCGACATCAAGGTCGGCTCGTTCATGCCCGAGTACGGCTACTCCTCGGCCGGTATCATCAACACCGTCACCAAGTCGGGCGGCAACGAGTTCCACGGCTCGATCTGGGGCAACCTGACCCCCGGCCTCTTCTCGCCGGCCACCCCGGCCACCTGGTCGAACGGCCAGGCCGTCGCCCTGCAGAGCCGCCCGTACAACGGCAGCTACTCGGCCGACTTCGGCTTCGAGCTCGGCGGCCCCATCATCAAGGACAAGCTCTGGTTCTACGCGGGCTTCGCTCCCCAGATGGGCTACAGCTCCTACACCAAGTACTACCAGTCCCGCATGCCCTGCACCCCCGGCACCTCGGGCTGCAGCGCGGGGTGGAAGGTCGATCCGTACAACCAGTACGTGATGGACCCCATCGCGGGCACCGACTCCGACGCCAGCAGCGGCTACAACCGCTACTTCGCCATCGCCAAGCTGACCTGGCTCGTGAACGAGAACCACAACGTCTTCGCCTCGTTCAATACCCAGCCGACCACCAGCTTCGGCTTCTTCGGCGCGAACGGCAACTCGAGCGCCGAGACCCAGAACCTGGCCTCGAACACCACCAACGCCACCCTGAACTACACCGGCAAGTTCATCGACAAGCACCTGCTCCTCAACGTGTCGGGCGGCTGGTACAACAGCAGCGCCAGCTACAGCAACTCCGGCTTCATGGGGTTGAACAGCCTCCAGACCCCGGCCATCATCTGGCGGAGCACGCAGAACCTCTCCAACTTCGTGGACCTGAACTGCCCGGTCACCGGTGGCTGCGTCGTCCAGAACTACAAGACCGGCGGCATCGGCTACTACGACACGCCCACCAACAACCGCTACGCGGGCAACGCCTCGCTGACCGGCCTCTTCGAGCTCGCCGGCCAGCACCAGCTCAAGGGCGGCGTGCAGATCGACTACGCCAACTACGCGAACGACCGGTACTACTCCGGCGGCGCCTACCTGCGCGTCATCGGCGCCACCACTTACAATGCGAACTCCACGAACGTGAACGCGAACTCGGTCCAGATCTACCGCGCCTACGGCGCGCCGGACCCGAAGGGGCTCCTCTCGGCCGGCAAGTGGTCGAACTGGTGCGCCTCGGTGGACGCCAACGGCAACTGCATCAACCCCGGTCTGAAGGACCCGACCAACCCCGGCGTCTCGTCCGCCACCACCAACACCTGGTCCAACGGCTACTACCTGCAGGACAGCTGGACCATCGCCAACGTCCTCACGCTGAACTTCGGCGTCCGGCTCGACACCCAGAAGATGCAGTCGCCCACCTGGCAGACGGTTGACGTGACCTCGCCGGTGCTCAACATCACCAACGAGTGGGCGCCCCGCGTCCAGGCCATCTGGGACTTCACCGGTACCGGCCGCGGCAAGATCTCGGCGAACTGGGGCATGTACTACGAGGCCATCCCGCTCGACATGGCGCTCCGCGCGTTCGGTGCCGAGCAGCAGATCCGCGGCTACTACCAGTACGGCCAGACCTGCGCGAACCACGACCCGAAGGTGAACCCGGGTTGGGATCCGATGTCGTCCTGCTCCAACGTCTACGGCCTCGCGGCCGGCCAGGGCCCCGGCCCCAACACCGTCACCCTGGGCGGCACGGGCTTCAACATGACGAGCACCTACTACTCGCCGCTCTCCCCCGACCTGCAGGGCGCCTACACGCAGCAGTTCGGCGGCGGGGTCCAGTACGAGGTCCTGCAGGACCTGACCCTCGGCGTCGACTACCTCGGTCGCCGCATGGGCCGGATCATCGAGGACATGTCCTCGGACGACGGCAACAACTACTACATCGCCAACCCCACCGTCTCGGCCTCCTGGACCCCCACCTCGGGCCCGTACGCCGGCATCACCTTCAACCCGAACAACGCCGCTGGCCTCTCCCAGACCACCAGCAACATCTACACGGTGAACTGGCCGGCCCCGACCCGTTCCTACGACGCCTTCAGCTTCACGGTGAACAAGCTGTTCTCCAAGAAGTGGCTGGCCCAGGCGAGCTACACCTGGTCGTCCTTGCGCGGCAACTACCCCGGCCTCTTCCGCGGTGAGAACGGCCAGCTCGACCCGAACATCACGTCCGAGTACGACCTCGTGTCGCTGCTCGGCAACAAGAACGGCCCGCTGAACGGCAACAAGACGAACCAGATCAAGCTGGCTGGTTCCTACAACGCCACCCTCTCGCCCGACGTCACGCTGGTCCCCAGCGGGAACGTGCAGATCTACTCGGGCATCCCGGTGAGCGCCGTCGCGGCCCACCCCATCTACGGCTCCGGGGAGTCGTACCTCCTCCCCCGCGGCGTGGTCGGCAACCTCGACTGGTCCTGGCAGATCGACGTCGGCGCCAAGGTGATGTGGGCCATCTCCGGTCCGTACACCCTCCAGTTCAGCCTGGACATCTTCAACGTCATCAACGCCCAGGCCGTCCAGTGGGTCGACATGAACTACACGTTCGACTACGCAACTCCGATGCAGAACGCCCAGTGCGGGAACAAGACCTCGGCCACCAACAAGGACCCGCTCTCGGCGCTCAACCAGGCCTGCCCCGACCTTCCGTACGCCCGGTCCACCACCGACCAGCGTCTCACCCAGAACCTCAACTTCGGGCGCCCCGCGGCGAACACCGGACTCTCGGCATATCAGTCGCCGATCTCCGCTCGGTTCGGCGTGCAGCTCAGCTTCTAATCGGGCGACCCCGAGAAAGACAAGGAGACCCCAATGAGCATTCGCACTCGGACCCTTGGAGGCGTCGGGCTGATGGTCGCCGCAATGGCAACCCTGTCCTCCATCGGATGTGACCCGTACATCGCCGCCGACACCAGCGCGCCGAACATCATCGGCGTGATGATGGTCGACACGAGCTACAACACCTGGAACTACACCGGCATGGCGCCGCCCGACTCGTACGGCTGCATCGCGCCGTACGAGCAGGTTGCGAAGACCTGGGCCGACGTGGCCTTCCCCGGTCTCTGCAACCCGGGCAACGCGGCGTACGGCATCCCCACCGTCTGCCCGGTGAACTGCTATCCGCCGCGCGTGGGAGCAGCATATGCCCCGCTCTACACGGGCAACATGGCCGGCAACTACGAGGCCCCGATCCCCGGTGGGACGAGGGTGGTCACCTACTCCAACCTGATGCCCGCGAGCGCCAAGGCCTGGAGGCTCGGCGCCGGACTGCTCCAGAGCAAGGTGCCGCCCAATTACCTCGACTGGCAGGGCGACTGGATGACCTACGGCCAGATCCGCATCCTCTTCAACAAGACGATGAACCCGGCCAGCATCCAGCCCGATCCGCTCACCTGCGCCTATGCCAAGACCCCGACCACGCTTCGGGTCCAGAAGAACGGCTCCGAGGTCACGGGCGATTACGCGGTCTGCTACATCCCGAACTCCGACACGTCGTACTGGGGCGCCAGCCTCACGGTCACCCCCCCGGGTGACTTCGCGACCCTCGACAACAACGCCACGTATCGCGTGTTCGGCACCGTGACCGATCAGCAGGGCAACTCCCTGGACATCGACGTGCAGGTGGTCACCGGGAACGACCTGGCGGATCCTCCGCTCAGCGTGACCTACTCTGCCCCGACCCCCACCTACAAGGTGGGGACCGCGATCACCAGCAACACGGCCACGACCACGGGCGGCCAGATCGTGGCGTTCTCGATCTCCCCGGCCTCGGCCACCGACAACCTGACCCTGAACACCGGGCTCAAGTTCAGCACCAGCACCGGGACCATCAGCGGGACGCCCACCCTGGCTGCGGCGCAGAAGACGTACACGGTCAGTGCCTGCAACTACTCCGATTTCGATACCTTCGACGCTTGCGTATCGACGACGGTGAAGATCACCGTCACCCCGTAAGCCCGTCCGAGATCGTCAGGCTGTATCGAGCCGGTTCCCGTCCGCGGGAGCCGGCTCTTCTCTACGAGAAGGCCCCGGTCGCTCGCGCGGCCGGGGCCTCGGTGATCCGGGGTCCTGGAAGGGGACGACTACTTCAGGCCGGCGGCCTTGGCGACCTCTTCCGCGTAGTTCTCCACCTTCTTCTCGAGCCCCTCGCCCAGGACGAAGCGGGCGAAGCGGCGGACCTGGATGTTCTCGCCGATCTTGGCGACCTGGTCGTTGATCATCTCCTGCACGCTCTTCTTGTCGTCCTTCACGAAGGGCTGCTCGAGGAGGCAGACCTCCTTGAAGAACTTGTCCACCTTGCCCTGCGCGATCTTCTCGATCATGGCCTCGGGCTTCTTCTGCTCCCGCATCTGGGCCTTCGCGATCTCGAGCTCGTGGGCGACGATGTCGGCCGGAACCTCCTCGCGCCGCACGTACTGCGGAGCCGCGGCGGCCACGTGCATGGCCACGTCCTTCACGAGCGCCTGGAAGGCCTCGTTGCGGGCCGCGAAGTCGGTCTCGCAGTTCACCTCCACGAGGACGCCGATCTTGCCGCCCATGTGGACGTAGCTGCCGACGGCCCCCTCGGAGGCGATGCGGCCGGCCTTCTTGGCGGCGGAGGCGAGCCCCTTCTTGCGGAGGAACTCCTCGGCCTTCGCGAAGTCGCCCCCGGTCTCGGTGAGGGCCCTCTTGCAATCCATCATCCCGGCTCCGGTCTTCTCCCGGAGGTCCTTCACGGCGCTTGCAGTGATCTCTGCCACGTTTCTTCCTCTCTTTCGGGTGCGGACCGCCGCCTAGCTGGCAGCCGGCTCGTCGGCGGGAGGAACGACCACCTCGCCCTTGCGCAGCACCTCGACGTGCGCGCTGGCCGCGCCGCGGTCCTCGCGGGGGGTGCGCCGCTCACGGCGGGGGCCGCGCCGGTCGCGCTTGTCGCCGCGCTCGCTGGCGGCGTCACGGGCGTCCTGCTCGGCGACCTCGTCGCGGCCGCCGTGCTCGGCGACCCAGGCCCCGTAGCGTGCCTTGCCCTCGATGCAGGCCTCGGCCACCTTGGAGGTGAAGAGCCGGATGGAGCGGATGGCGTCGTCGTTGCCCGGGATGGTGAAGTCGATGCCCTCGGGGTCGCAGTTCGTGTCTACCACCGCGACGACCGGGATGCCGAGCCGGTTCGCCTCGTGGATGGCGATGTACTCCTTCTTCGTGTCGATGACGAAGAGGGCCGCCGGGAGCCGGGAGAGGTCCTTGATGCCGCCCAGGTTCTTCTCCAGCTTCTCGCGCTCGCGCTCCAGCGATGCGACCTCCTTCTTGGGAAGGCGCTCGTAGGTTCCGTCGGCCTTCATCTTCTCGACGGTCTTCAGCCGGTCGATGCCGGTCTTCACGGTCTTGAAGTTGGTGAGGGTGCCGCCCAGCCAGCGGTTGGTCACGTAGAACATGCCCGAGCGGCTGGCCTCCTCGCGGATCGCGTCCTGGGCCTGCTTCTTCGTGCCCACGAAGAGCACGGTGCCGCCCTTGGCCACCACGTCGTTGACGAAGCGGAAGGCGGCGCGGGCGAGCCCGACCGTCTTCTGCAGGTCGATGATGTAGATGCCGTTGCGGGCGCCGAAGATGTACGGCTTCATCTTCGGGTTCCAGCGCTTGGTCTGGTGCCCGAAGTGGACGCCCGCCTCGAGGAGCTGCTTCATCGTGATGGCGGAGCCGCTCGACTGGAGCGCCACGGCCATCGTGTCGGCGGGGGGTGCGGCGGGGGGTGCGACCGGGGCCGAAGCCTCGGCGGACGGGTCCTGCGGAACCTGCGTTTCCATGGGTTTCTCCGGTTTGTCCTCCACCTCTCCGATTCGTTGACGCCTTCCATTCGCGCAGGATCGCGCGACCGGGGAAGCCGTCCGGGAGGTGTGTGAATTTACGACGGAGGTGGTACTAACACGGCGCGGCGTACACCGCAACAGCCCGGAAACGCATGGGGAATCCCGAACCGGGGCGTTGCGGGAGGAGGCCGAGGGGAGTATCTCCACCCCCGGGAGGAGCCATGGCGCTCGAGATCGGAAAGAAGGCCCCGGACTTCACGCTGCTCGACCAGGACGGCAACAAGGTGAAGCTTTCGGATTTCAAGGGGAAACGGGTGATCGTCTTCTTCTATCCCAAGGCGATGACCTCCGGCTGCACCCGCGAGGCCTGCGACTTCCGCGACGAGGTGGCGGCCTTCCGGAAGAAGAAGGCGGTGGTCCTCGGGATCTCGAAGGACACGCCGGCCTCCCAGAAGAAGTTCCAGGAGAAGTACCAGCTTCCCTTCCCGCTCCTCTCCGACGCCGATCTGGCGGTCCAGAAAGGGTGGGGAGCGTGGGGCACGAAGAACATGTACGGGAAGATGGTCGAGGGGACCATCCGGACCACGGTGATCGTGTCGCCCGACGGCAAGGTCGAGCAGCTCTTCTCGAAGGTGAAGGTGGACGGCCACGTCGCCTCGGTCCTGGAGGCCCTGTAGCCCGCGCGCTGGCACACCGGCCGGTCCGGGCCGACCTGATCGATGCCGCCGTGCTCGAGGTGCTCGGGCTGGTGCGCGAGCAGGGCTGGCTCGCCGACCGTGCGCTGGAGGTGGTCCTGCGCCGCCAGAAGCGGCTCTACTCCTCCGAGCGGCGCGCCGCAGCCGAGGGGGTCTACGGCGTCCTGCGCTCGCAGGGGCGGCTCGAGTGGATGCTCGGGCGCCGGCCGGGCATCGCGGAGCTCTACGGGGCCTTCCTGGCCGTCTCGGGCCCACTCCCGTCCGCCCAGGCCGAGCGTCGGCTGGGACTCGACCGCGGACTGCTCTCCCCCCTCGCAGGTGCCGAGGCGCGCATCCAGGCCATCTCCGACCCGGTGAAGCGGCTCGGGGTGGAGGGGTCGCTCCCCGCGTGGCTGGCCGAGCGGCTGGTGGCCGAGATGGGGATCGACGAGGCCCGCGCGTTCTCCGCCGCGGTGAACCTCCGCGCCCCGCTCACGGTCCGGGCCAACCTGCTCAAGACCACCCGCGACGACCTCGCACGGCGCCTCTTCGAGGAGGGGGTGGAGTCCACTCCCACGCGCCTCTCCCCCTGGGGGCTCGTCCTCGACGGACACGCCAACGCCTTCGGCCTCGATGCATTCAAGGACGGCCTCTTCGAGGTGCAGGACGAGGGGAGCCAGCTCATCGCGCTCGCCAGCGGAGCGCGCCCGGGGATGCGGGTGGTGGACGCCTGCGCCGGCGCGGGCGGCAAGAGCCTGGCGCTCGCCGCGGAGATGCGGAACAAGGGCGTGCTCGTGGCCCTCGACGTGGACGGCGAGCGGCTCGCGGAGGCGCGCCGCCGGGCCCGCCGCGCCGGCGTGGACAACCTGCGCGTCCGTCCCATTCCCGAGGGGCCGGAGGGGGACGCGGTGCTCCAGGACGAGGCGGGGAAGGCCGACGTGGTCCTCGTCGACGCCCCCTGCAGCGGCCTGGGAACGCTGCGCCGCAAGCCCGACGCGCGCTGGCGGCTCGGTCCGGCCGACCCGGAGCGCTTCGCGGTCAAGCAGCGGGAGCTCCTGGCGCGTTTTTCACTGTTAGTGAAACCGGGCGGGCGGCTGCTGTACGCCACCTGCTCGGTGTCCCGCTCCGAGGACGAGGAGGTGGCGCGCACCGCGGCCGAGCTGCCCGGATTCTCGCCGCTGCCGCTCGAGCGGACGCTCGGCGCGGCGCTGGCCGCGCAGGCGGGCGCCGCCGGGCACGAGCTCCGGCTCTGGCCCCATCGGCACGGAACCGACGGCTTCTTCGTCGCCGCCTTCGAGCGCCGGAAGGGCTGAGCGGTGCCGGAGCTGCCCGAGGTGGAGATCGCGGCTCGCCACCTGCGCCGCTGGGCGGAGGGGCGGCGGATCGAGCGGGTGACCACCGACCCGCGCGCGGCCCGTATCTTCCGCCCCGGTTCGCGCGTCGCCTTCGCCCGGGCGCTCTCCGGCGCGCGCCTCCTCCGGGTGGACCGGCGCGGCAAGCACCTCCTCGTCACCCTCGCCGATCGGCGCCGGCGACCGATCGGGCTCTGGTCCCACCTCGGGATGACCGGGAAATGGGTGCTCCGGGCGTGGGCCGACGAGGAGCCCGGCCACGCCCGCGTCCGGCTCGAACTCGACGACGGCCACGCGCTGCTCTACCTCGACCCGCGCCTCTTCGGCCGCCAGCGCCTCGTTCCGGCCGCCGACTTCGCGGCGCTCCCCGAGGTGGCCGCGCTCGGCCCCGACCCGGTCCACGACGGGATCGACCCCGCCCGGCTGGCCGAGGGGCTGCGCGCCACGCGCCGCCCGGTGAAGGTGGCGCTGCTCGACCAGGCGATCCTCGCCGGGGTGGGGAACATCCACGCGAGCGAATCGCTCTTCGCGGCCCGCATCGACCCCCGGTGCATCGGCCGCTCGCTGTCCGACGCCCAGTTCCGGACGCTCGCGCGGGCCATCGCGGCGTCGCTGCGGCGCGGCATCGAGTCGCAGGACGGGCCGGAGATCGCCTACGTGGAGGAGCCGGGGGCCGAGAATCCGTTCCGGGTCTACGCCCGCGACGGGGAGCGCTGCCCGCGCTGCCGCCGGGAGCCGATCCGGCGCATCGTCCAGGCGCAGCGGTCCACCTTCTTCTGCCCCCGCTGCCAGGCGTGACGGCGCGCTCCCTCGTCGGATACCATCCGCCCCATGCGCCCCGACGAGCTCGCCCGGCTGCCCCTGTCCGAGCTCCGGGCTCGTTACGTCGAGGCCGGGCGCCCCGTGCCGGCCGGTCTCGAGGCGGCGCTCGAGCGGGACGGCCGAGCCGGTGCCGGCGCCGTGCTCGCCGCCATCCGTCGCCGCCGGCGGGTGAACCGCGTGGAGGGGCAGAGGCTCCGGAACCTGCTCCGGTACGAGAACCGGCTCTGGGGGCGGGGCGTCACCCTCGTCGCCGGCGTGGACGAGGCGGGGATGGCGCCGCTCGCCGGGCCGGTGGTGGCGGCTGCCTGCATCCTCCCCCGAGACTACCGGCCCCGCGGGGTCGACGACTCGAAGAAGCTCGACGCGGCGGAGCGGGAGCGGCTCGCCGAGGACATCAAGCGGAACGCGGTGGCCTGGGCGGTGGGGCGGGCCGAGGTGGGCGAGATCGACCGGCTCAACGTCTACTGGGCCGGGATCCTGTCGCTCCGCCGCGCGGTGCTGGGGCTCGACCCGCGCCCGGAGCACCTCCTCATCGACGCGCGCCGCATCCGCGACCTGGACATCCCGCAGGACGGCATCGTCCACGGCGACGCGCTCTCGCTCACCATCGCCGCGGCGAGCATCCTCGCGAAGACCACGCGCGACGCGCTCATGGTCCGCCTCGACGAGGAGCACCCCGGATATGGCCTCGCGAAGCACAAGGGCTATCCCACCCCCGAGCATCTCGCGGCGCTCCGGGAAAGGGGCGCCACCCCCGTCCACCGGCGCTCCTTCGGACCCGTCCGGGAGGTGCTCGGTCTGGACGCCGTGCAGGTGGAGATGTTCGGCGAATGTTGACTCCGAGCGTATCCAGGCATAAGTAGTCCCCACAAAGGAAGGAATGCCCGACGGCGAAGGTGCGTCTCGCGGGCCCGGCGGATGAGCCCCGGGCGAGGCGCCCCCCGACTCCGGCCAGCGCATGGAAGAGAACGAGAACCGAGACCCCCAGTCGCAGTCG
>SESG01006010.1_pt1 | contig 19617 bp, 20 predicted proteins | sample 3171421 | NCBI WGS metagenome assembly SESG01 (sample SAMN10866946, study PRJNA518727) | freshwater metagenome | biome: subpolar coniferous forest; feature: holomictic lake; material: water; isolation source: holomictic Lake 227, 6 m and 8 m depth | place: Canada: near Kenora, Ontario | collected... | reverse complement strand
CGTCAGGAACCGGATCAGCAAATGCTGAATGAACTTTTTGCCGAACTGGAATTTCGCAACATGTTGGCAAAACTTCCTAAAGTGGAAGTGGTTGTTCCCAAACCGGTAAATCCTCAGGGATCGCTTTTCGATTTCGCCGAAGAGGTGATCACGAAACCAATATCCAACCTTGATCAGATTAATTCCTATCCACATACTTATCACCTCGTCGAAGGCAAAGAAGCCAGAGCCAGCCTGATCCGGACACTATCCGGCCAGAAAGAGTTTTGCTATGATACCGAAACCACCGGACTCGATCCGCTGACGGACCAATTGGTCGGCATCTCGATCTGTTATAAAAAAGGAGAAGCTTACTACATTCCTGTTCCTGCCAACCAAAAGGAGGCCAGAGAGCTTGTTGCTGAATTTAAACCGCTCTTCGACAGTGAGACCATCACTAAAGTTGGCCAGAACATCAAATTTGACGCTTTGGTGCTTTCAGGATACGGAATTAAGATGCGCGGTCCGATTTTTGACACCATGGTGGCCCATTACCTGATTCAGCCGGAATTGCGCCACGGCCTCGACTTCCTGAGCGAAATCTATCTTGGCTACAAGAAGATTGCTACTTCCGAGCTGATAGGAAAAGGCAAAAGTCAGACCTCCATGCGCTCGGTCGACTTGCAGACAATCAAAGAATACGCTTGCGAGGATGCCGACTTTACCCTTCAATTGAAACCACTTCTGGAAAAAGAGATGATCGAAGGAAAAGTAACCAAGCTCTTTGAAGAAGTTGAAATGCCACTTTTGAAGGTGCTGATCGAAATGGAGCTTTCCGGCATGAAGATCGATGTAAAGGCCCTGGATCAATATGCTGTAATCCTGCGTGAGCAGATTATCCAGCTTGAAATCGAAATTACGGAGTTGGCTGGCCAGTCGTTCAATATCTCCTCTCCAAAACAGTTGGGGCAAATTCTTTTTGACAAGTTACTGCTCGATCCCAAAGCCAAAAAGACCAAAACGAAACAGTATTCGACCAATGAGGAGGTTCTGGTAACCTTGCTCGACCGTCACCCGATCATCGCCAAAATACTGGAGCACCGCGGACTTAAGAAACTCCTTTCTACTTACGTGGAGTCTCTTCCAAAATTGATAAATCCCAATACAGGCAGAATCCATACTTCATACAATCAGACCGTTGCCGTAACCGGAAGGCTAAGCTCCAACAATCCCAATCTGCAGAACATCCCCATCCGCGATGAAAATGGGAGGGAAATCCGTAAGGCCTTTGTCCCGCGGGATGCTGACCACCTGTTCCTTTCTGCCGACTACTCGCAGATTGAACTACGCATCATGGCCGCCTTATCGGGAGACAAGGTAATGATCGAAGCTTTCGCGCAAGGCGAGGATATTCATGCAGCAACCGCATCTAAAATATACAACATTCCGCTAAGTGAAGTGACTTCTGATATGCGGAGAAAGGCCAAGACTGCCAATTTTGGGATCATTTACGGCATTTCTCCTTTCGGATTGGCCCAACGGCTAAATATTCCAAGAAGTGAGGCCAAGCAGTTGATAGATGACTATTTTATCAACTTCCCACAGGTAAAAATGTACATGGACGAACAAATTTTATTGGCGAGAAAGCGGGGTTATGTTGAGACAATCATGGGTAGAAGACGTTATTTGAAGGACATTACTTCCGAAAATGCTGCCGTACGGGGTTTTGCGGAGCGCAATGCCATCAATGCGCCTATTCAGGGATCTGCTGCCGATATCATAAAGGTGGCGATGGTCAGAATACAAAAAAGGTTTGATGCCGAAAACATTGCCTCGAAGATGATGCTTCAGGTCCATGATGAACTTAACTTCGATCTTCTCAAATCCGAGACTGAGTCGGTTAAAACAATAGTCAAGGAGGAGATGGAACATGCCGTCGAGCTCGTTGTCCCACTTGAAGTCGAGATGGATGCGGCGGAGAACTGGCTGCTCGCGCACTGAGGAAGGACGGGGGGACTAAGAGAGGGGGAGACTGGGCGAGTGGTAAAAGAAAGAAACAGGAAACGGGAAACGGGGAAACGGTGAGCGTGTCGGGACCGTCCTTGTGGCTGCCCGTCAAGCCTACCAGTAAGGCTAGAAAGAAGCAGACAAATCAATGTCTTTTCTCTATTCTTCGCTTCGCAATTGCAGAAAATTCTCCCTCACTGCGATCTCGTATTTGGATAGATTTACAGACTTCTTCACCCGTTTAAATTCCTTGTGCGGATTGGGGAACAAGAAGCAAAAATACTCCCAAAACTTCGTCATACGGGTAATTAAATGGCTATCCCCGCTCAGCATAGAGGCATAACTGCTAAGGATCTCGTTGTGAAAATTCTCAAGAATTACCAACTTCTCTCTTCTCGCAGGAAGGGGGACTCCTTTAATCTCCAAAGCCAGAAATGGATTTTTAAGCATGCCCCTTCCGATCATCCAGGTATCGACGGATGTAAATCTGGTTTGAGCATTTTCAAAATCATCGGTTGTACACAGATCTCCATTGAATGCCAATGGATGGTTGATCAACCTGGCAACTTTTTCGAACAACTCCCAATCCGGGCTACCTGAATAAAGCTGTTTGGCAATTCTGGGATGGAGGATAACTTCTGACAGAGGGTAGCCATTCAAGACAGTAATCACCTCAAATATTTCGTCAGGGGAAACCAATCCTGCCCTGAGTTTAATAGAAATCCGGCTGTTGACATTTGGCAGGGACTGATCCAGAATTTCCTTTATCTTGTTTGGGTGCGGCAACAAGCCAGACCCCATTCCCCTCCCAGTAACCATTGGATACGGACATCCGAGGTTCCAGTTGATCTCTTCATAGCCAAGATCAATAAGATGCTTGACTAGAAAAATAAAATCCTGACTGTTTCCGGCCATGATCTGAGGGACCAGCTTATACCCTTTGCAGTTTTCGGGCGCAGTATCCCGAAGGTGAGATTTTTTTATCGAACCATCTTTTTGCAACAGCAGATAGGGGGAGAAATATTTGTCAATTCCGCCAAAGTGGGAGGCATGTGCCCTGCGGTATACAAAATCAGTTGATTCCTGCATAGGCGCGAAATAGATCGCCTGCTGTTTTTTACTTTCCATGCTGCAAAGATATTGAATAGATGGCTCAATCGGAACTGCAGAAGGATCGTTGCAGGTATTTAGCTTTGAACCACTTTTTGCTATCTTTGCGTCTCAATATTTATTTGTCTAATGCTGCTTCCATCCAATTCACTTTTGGCGGTTTTAAAGACCAAAACAGGGCAGGCTCCTCTGAAGGGAGCGAAAGCTGCATCACAAAAAAGCACCGCAAAAAAGCAACTGACAACCAATTCTTCTGCCCAAACATCCAAGAAGTTAACCACCAAAGCTCCAACCCAAAAATTGAAAGAGCAAGGTGCCAAAAAATCGGTCCAAAACAGCAAACAGCAAACTGGAAAAGCATCTGTTCAAAGTGTAAAGCCACAGTCTGCCAAAACCGTAACTCAAAATATCAAACTGCAAACATCCAGGCCGGCTCCGAAAACGGATTATCAACTCCGGGAAGAAGACGCCATCATCAGGGCTGCTGAGCAGTATCACCAGCAAATCACTGGAAAAAAGACTGAAAGTGTTTCCGTTGTAAAGAAAGATGTTGCTGCTGGAAAGAAAACAGATGTTGCAGTTGGGAAAAATGCTGAAGCTGATCGGGAATTAAGCGCAAATATCTTCACGGGTAACCCGGGAATATATCAAACAGAAGGAGACACGCTCAATTTTTGGAGCCTAACTCCTGTTCCCATTGATTCAATCTCTCTGGTAAAAACCATTGTCGAGCAACCCGCGAAGCCATATGGATTCGATGGGAAACCAATGAAATCGGTAGGCCAGGACTGGACTTTTTTTATGGTTCTTATCGGCTGGACTTTTTTTGCCTCCCTGCGTTTTGGTTTCTCGAAATATATGGTTCAGGTCTTCCAGAGTATCGTAAATTTCTCTGCCGCCTCCAGATTGTATCGCGAAGGAGGCTACAGCAATAATTTAGGATTGTTCAGGCTAAATGTGATCTTTTATCTTTTTCTCCCCTTTCCTATTTATCTCATCGCAAGGGACAATGGAATGTCGATGGGTTCAACCGGAATAGAATTGTTCCTGCTTGTCTTCGTTGCAGCGAACGCCTATTTCATGATCAAAATACTGATTTATAAATTATTGGGTTCTGTTTTTTCTCAAAGGGAAACTACGGGTGAACTCGTTTTTAACATGATGCTTTACCACAATGTTTTAGGGTTAATCTTATTACCAGTGGCAACAATTCATTCACTTGTTCCTGGTTTTGGAATATTTTCGATGTTTATTGTCCCATCCTTAATTGTCATTTTCTATCTGATGTCTATTATCAGAAGTATTTATTTTGCCGCTAGGGTAGGTATTTCAATATTCTATTTGATTTTGTACCTTTGTGCCCTTGAAATTCTTCCAATACTTTTGGTGGTCAAATTGGCTACAGGAGCATGAAGTTGAAGAGTAATTAAAATATTAATATAGTAAAGAGTTGAAAATCAAGAAAATATTAGTTACTCAGCCAGAGCCGAATTTTCAAAATTCGCCTTACAATGATCTGGCCGTAAAGAACAATTTAAAGATCGATTTTCGTCCTTTCATTCATGTTGAGGGGGTTTCAGCGAAAGATTTTAGAAAAGAACGGATCAATATTCTGGATTTTTCAGCCGTGATTTTTAACAGTCGCACCGCTATTGATCATTTCTTTCGCATGTCGCAAGAGATGAGAGTAGTCATTCCCGACACAATGAAATATTTTTGCATTTCGGAAGCGACAGCTCATTATTTGCAGAAGTACATTGTTTACAGAAAGCGTAAAATATTCTATGCCCCCGGAAAGTTCTCAGAATTGCTGGAGGTGTTGATGAAGCACAAAGAGGAAAGTTTTTTGATTCCTCTTTCAGATATGCACAAAGATGAAGTGCCGGAGAAGCTGACTTCTGCCGGACTGTCTTTCAAAGCAGCAGTCATGTATAGAACAGTGTGTAGTGACTTGTCTGATTTAAAGGATGTTAATTATGATGTACTGGTCTTCTTTAGTCCATCCGACATCAAATCCTTGTTTTTTAATTTCCCCGATTTTAAACAGAACGAAACAAAAATTGCGACTTTTGGGTACGCTACTGCAAAAGCAGTCAGGGACGCAAACTTGAATGTAGATATAGAGGCGCCGCTTCCCGAGACACCCTCCATGACATCAGCACTGGACAAATACATATCGGATTTCAACAAAAACCACAAGTAGGAATTTGGCAGAATTAGTTTCCCTTACTTTTCGAAAAGAGGAAAAGTTATGCAGTCAGAAATTGATGGGGGAATTGTTTCTCTCTGGAAACAGCTTTTTGTCTTATCCGCTCAGAATTGTATGGAAAATCTTTAGTGATTTTCCATTTGAAGTACCTGCACAGGCAGGTTTCTCCGTTCCCAAAAAATTGTTTAAACGGGCTGTCGACCGCAACCGCATGAAGCGTTTGATGCGCGAATCGTACCGGATTCACAAGTCGACCTTTAATACTGCACTCAACGAGTCAGATAAGCATATTGCCCTGATGATGATATACATCGCCAAAGAAGAACTCCCTTTCTCGAAAGTTGAACCAGCTACAACGAAGGCCCTTGAAAAGATTGTAAGAGAGCTGAAAGATAAATAATCCAACTTAGGTCAATCATTCATCTTTCACTATTTCCACTTTAACCACTCGCCCCGTCTCCCAGTCTCCAAGTCCCCCAGTCCGTCTTCACCGTTTCATACGGTCCTTCTCCCAGTTCCCTAGTCTTTCTTCCCCCCGTCTCTCTTCAATCATTGTCCATGATCTCTGATTGCTGCCTCACCGAATCCTCGTGAATCAATTGGAACAATGCTTTGATAAAAGCATCATCCAGACTGAGTTTTTCGGCAAGATTACTTCTGTCTTCCAAAATCTGAGCCCAACGGTTGATCTGAAGGGCAGTCACCTTGTTCTCCTTTTTGTATTGACCAATCTGTTTGACAATACCCATCCGCTGAGCAAGTACCTCCATTATTTCATGGTCAATTGAGTCGATGCGTGCACGCAAATTCTCAAGTTTATTTTCAAATTGCGGATCTTCTGAGTTGGCATACCTGATCACAAGCTTGTCCAGAATTTTAGCCAGTTCTGCTGGTGTAACCTGCTGATCCTTGTCACTCAGCGCGCAGGAAGGGTCGATATGCGATTCAATCATCAGTCCGTCGAGTCCGATGTCAAAAGCCTTCTGTGAAATTTCATAGAGGTACTCCCTCTTACCGGAAATATGGCTGGGATCGCAGATGATTGGCAAATTTGGAAGGAGACTTTTCAACTCGATAACCGTTTTCCAATTTGGAAAATTGCGGTATTTTGTTTCGCTGAAAGGAGTAAATCCACGGTGGATAGCCACCAAATTCTTCAAGCCTGCCTGATTGAGACGCTCCAAAGCGCCTATCCACAATTGAACATCCGGATTGACCGGATTTTTTACCATGATAATCTGGTCAGTTCCTTTCAGCACATCCGCAATTTCCTGGACAACAAAAGGTGATGCGGTCGAGCGGGCACCAATCCACATCACATCGACGCCTGCTTTGAGACACTCTTCAACGTGCTGAGCATTGGCTACTTCAGTCCCTGTCATTAATCCGGTCTCCTGCTTGACCAATTTCAGCCATTCCAGACCAATAGAGCCTACTCCTTCAAACATTCCTGGTCGTGTACGTGGTTTCCAAATACCTCCACGGTATATGAAAACACGCTTGTCTTTGGCAAGTTCACGAGCTGTAGAAAGTGCCTGTTCTTCAGATTCCAGGCTACATGGACCACTAATCAGTAAAGGATTGTCGATCTTCGGCAACCAGTGGCTGATGGGCATTACTTTTAAATTTGCTACCATTTTGAGTTTATTTTTTGGTGTATAATTTTACGATTGTCTCTTCATTTTTTGTCATCGTGGTACTTTCAGCGGTTAAAACAGTGCGGATTTTGTTGGCCTCAAGGATAAGTTGGAACAATTGCTCTTCGTTGTCATTTATCAAGGCTTCCCTGAAATCTTTTAAGTGATGAATGTAAGCATTTACTGCCTCCACAACATAGTCGCGGTTTTGACGGAAGATTGGAGCCCACATTTCCGGCGAACTTTTTGCCAACCTAACGGTGGATTGAAATCCTCCTGATGCCAGATCGAAAATAATGTTGCGTTCCTCCTTCGCAAGCACAGCATTTGCCAATGCAAAAGCCGCAGCATGGGGAAGGTGCGAAACAAAAGCTGTTGTATGATCTTGCTCATCACTGCTCATGTAGGCTGTCGACATGCCAAGTGACTGGTACATCTTTTCGACAAGTGCCAGATGTTGAGGACGCGATTGCTCGTGGTCACAAAGAATGGTAAGTTTCCCGGCAAATAGTTTTGGTATGGCTGCCGCCGGACCGCTATTTTCCGTTCCTGCCATCGGGTGAGTGGCCACAAAATTTCCTCTTAATGGGTGATTGGCGATGCAATCTACAATTTGTCTTTTGGCCGATCCAACATCTGCTACCGTTGAAGAGGGTGAAATCAAATCGAGCACTTTTGGAAGCAAAGCTAAAATCTGATCAACAGGAAGGGCAAGCAAAACCAGATCTGCTTTTTTGACGCCTGTTTCGAAATCACAGATTCTGTCTACAATACCCAGTTTTTCTGCCTCAGCAGCATGCTCCGGACGGTTGTCGACCCCGATTATTTCGGTTGCAAAGCGACTTTTTCTCAGGTCGATCGCCATCGATCCGCCTATCAATCCTAATCCTATTACCGTTAGTTTCATAAAGAAGTGCCTAAAATGACTAAAGTGAACTAAAGTGCCTAAAGTTTACGTTCTGATCTAAATTTTCTCATGTCTCATGTCTAAATGAAAAGAGGCCTCCAACCTGGAGACCTCTTTGTATGTTATCGTTTCTTAAAACAATGCCTTACTCGCCGATCTCCTGTTGAAAGACTGGATAATAAAACCAAAAGTAAATTGCACTGTTCGAAATCATTGTATTATTCTTATATTCTGTCGCAAAAATAGCAATTTTATTTACAAATAGCATAAAAAATGGGGGTTTGTTCATTTTTTTTAAAATAATGGAGTTTAGCCCCTTCACCATACACCAATATGATTAGGCGATCGCTGCCTCGCCCCCTCGCACCTTCGCCTACTCATTTCACCGTTTCCCGTTTCACCGTTTCTTTCTTTTACCAATCGCCTTACCCCTTGGCTTCTAGTCCTTTCAATTTATCTCCGTTTCCCGTTTCACCGCTACTCTCTTCCTCCTCCGCTTCCCATTCATCCAACACGCCTTTCAGGTTCTCTGGTCTGGCCTTGCTTCTGGTAACCAGGTAAACTCCTGAAAAAATGAGAATGGCAGATAGTCCTTTGACGACACTGAAATGATCCATTCCAACAGATACTGCAACAATAGAAGCAATCAAAGGCTGAAAGTTATTGTACATGCTGATGGTTGTCGGACGGATGCGTTGCTGGGCCATCGGGATCAGGAGATAGGCCAGAAACGTTGCGAAGCATAAGGTATAAACCATCTGAAGAACTGCTATTTTCTCTGGATGAACATAAACTGGTGCCGATAAAATATGTCTGTAGTAAAAGGGGGTAACTAAAATTGAGGCATACAAAAACATCCATTTCATCAGTGTAACAGGAGAATATCGAAGGGTCAGGGGCTTGGTAAAAACCAGGTAAAAGGCGTATATAACTGCGCTGCCGAATACCATCAAATTACCTGTAAGATTGCTGGTATGTGCCGTTGAAGCGTGATGACCTGTGTAAACCAATAGAATAGCCCCTGAGGCACCAACCAATACACCCATGATTTTTAAAAGGGAAATAGGCTCTTTTAGCAGGATTGCTGCAAAGATCATTGCAAAGAGAGGGCCACTTGTAATAATGATAGAGGCATCGATTGGGGAGGTCATGTTCAATCCGGTAATGAAAAGCCCCTGGTTAAAAACCACTCCCACCAAGGCCCCAATGAAAAAAAAGCGATGCTCTTTTAGCCTTACCTTTTCATGAGGGATGAATATTGAGGCAATCCAGAATATTGCTGCCCCGAAAAGAATCCTTGACAAAGTAAGGCCCTCCGGAGAGATCCAAAGTGGAAGAAGTGATTTTGAAAGCGGTATGTTGATACCAAAAATTAGCGTCACCGCAAACATGATAAGATGTCCGGCTTTTCTATTTGTTGGCATAGTGTGATATTATGTTCATCTGAAAACGCTTTCCAATTCTAAAATGTGTTTATACCTATCTTTAGGAAAGTGCAAAAGTAGATTTAATTTACCTGATAATAAATTGTTTTTAGAGATCGCTTAGGTATTGGGCAGCTTTAGTATCTGTAAACCAAAACAATTCACCATTAACAGGTTTAATGTAGAATGCGGGTAATCGTTTTCCTATTTCTTTGCCTAGCCAAATCTCGGAGAGGCGCTCAGATTTGTTTACTCCTGTGACAAGAAAGCAGATTTTTGAAGCTCTGTTGATCACTTCTCCTGTCAGGGTAACCCTGGGCTGAGATGTAACCGGATGGTAGGCTACTTCACAAACATTGGCAGAATTAAACAATTCCAGCCTGTTGGGAAAAATTGAGGCTGTATGTCCATCATCCCCCAGACCCAAAAATACCAGATCGAATCTGGGCCATCCCTGATAAGAACCCAGAGCTTGCCTTATTTGCCGGGAATAATTTTCAGCTTCTTGTACTGGATTATTCTCTCCGCAGATACGATGGATATTTTGTTTCGGAATATTGATCTTTGAAAAGAGGAAAAAATTTGAGGTTCCATAATTGCTCTCAGGATCATCCGGTGCAACCATCCGTTCATCCACCCACCAGATATGTGTCTTGTTCCAAAGTTCTGAATGACTATATTTTGAAGCCAGAGTTGCAAACAATAAGTTGGGCGATGATCCTCCCGAAAGGGCCATATCAAATCGCTCACCTGCGGATTGTTCCATCCATTCCATCAATTGGTCTGCAACCCTGTCTGCCAATTCTTCCGTATTCTTGTAAATTCCCAAAGTCCCTGTCATAACACATATCTTTCAACTTTCCTCTCTCCACTCTCCACTCTCAGTTCTCAACTCTCAACTACCCGCTCATAACTCACAATACTCCCCATCATGCGCAAGATTTTTACATGGCTTACGCCAGATGCTATCTTCAACAAGATTATCCACTGATTCAGGTCCCCAGGTCCCGGCAGGATAGCCATATACAGGGATGTCAGGATTGTTTTGCCAGGCATTCAAAATGGGTTGTACATATTCCCATGCCTTTTCGACAGCATCGCTGCGCGAATATAGCGTGGCATCGCCATGCATACAATCCAGCAATAACCTGCTGTATGCAGAAGGAAGATAAGTGTTGAAGAGTTCATTGTAGTGGAAATCCATGTTCATAGTCTGAACGCGGAAACCAGCTCCGGGGACTTTCATTCCCAATTTTAACAAAATGCCTTCATCCGGTTGAATACGCAGTACCAACTGATTGTTGACCGGCTCACTGTCTGACTGATAAACAAAAAGATGGTGAGGTGTAGTTTTAAAATAGATGACTACTTCAGTCACCCTTGTGGGTAGTTTTTTCCCGGTACGGATATAAAATGGCACTCCTGCCCAGCGAAAATTGTCGATGAAAAATTTAATGGCGACGAAAGTTTCAGTCTTGGATTGTGGATCAACACCTTTTTCCTCACGGTAACCTTTGACAAGCTCATTATTTATGTGGGACGGTGTATATTGCCCCCGAAAAACCTGGCTGGCAACATCAGCTTCCCTTATTGGGCGCATCGATTGAAACACTTTTAGCATTTCGTTTCGTATGGCGTTAGCCTCAATCACTACCGGAGGCTCCATGGCAATCAGTCCGACGAGCTGCATCAGGTGGTTCTGAACCATGTCGCGCAAAGCACCAGAATGATCGTAATATCCTCCGCGATCCTCTACTCCCAAAGTTTCAGATGAAGTAATTTCAACATGGTGAATAAAATTATGGTTCCAGATGGGTTCGAAAATCCCGTTTGAGAAACGAGTAACCAACATATTCTGAACGGTCTCTTTTCCGAGATAGTGATCAATTCTATACAATTGATCCTCTGTATAATACGATAGCAATTTTTTGTTGAGTTCCCTTGCAGAAGAAAGATCAGTTCCGAAAGGCTTTTCAATGATGACCCTTCTAAATCCTTGAGAAACATCGTTGAGTCCTGTTTCTGCTAAGATTTGCGGTATTACCGCATATAGCTGTGGAGGAGTAGAAAGGTAAAAGATAAAATTAGCTGGAATTGCCAAAGTTTCCACAAGTGATTCCAACCGCTTTTTTAGCTTAAGGTAATCATCGGCATATGAAGTTTCAAGCGCTTGGTAAAAAAGCAAGTCAAGAAAAAGAGATAATTGAGCTCCGTTTTTTGAAGTACTTGGTAAAAACTCCCTCATTTTCTGTCTGAATTCCTGATCAGAGAGTTCAGTCCTGGAAACGCCTAAGACAGCAAATTTTTCAGGTAAAAGTTTTTGTTCGAATAACTCAAATAAGGCAGGAATAAGCTTTCTTTTGGTCAGGTCGCCCGATGCACCGAAGATGATCAGGATATGAGGTTCAGGGTTGTTCATGCTAAATATGCTAATATGTTAATGATAAGATTGTTATCCCTCAAAATTTTCTCATGTCTCATGTCTCATGTCTCATCTCTCATGTCTCATTTCTCATAGTCTCCAGCCCCCCAGTCTCCCCGTCTTTCCTAAAACGCCGCCCTATACCTCGCATTGTCCTCCTCCATGAGAGAGCGATATGATTCATATCTTGAGCTGGAGACGCTACCTAAGCCAACTGCTTCCTTAACTGCGCAGCCAGGCTCATGCATATGGGTACAATTGAAAAAGCGACATTGGTCAAGCAACCTGAACATTTCAGGGAAATAATGTGAAATCTCAGTTTTTTCCATGTCGATAACACCAAAACCCCGTATCCCGGGTGTGTCAATCAGGTAGCTATCATCCGATAGGATGTGCATTTCGGCAAAAGTTGTGGTGTGCTTTCCTTGCTGGTGGTGATCAGATATTTCGTTGGTTTTAAGTTGAAGTGAAGGGTTTAGACAATTCAGTAAAGAAGATTTTCCTACTCCTGAATGACCCGAAAAAAGGGTCATTTTCCCCTGAAGTTGCTCCTGAAGTTGAGAGATATTTAAGCCGGTTTTGGCAGAAACCCTGAAACACCGGTATCCGATGCCTTCATAAATGTAGATTAGCTCTTCCAGCCGGGTAAGATCAGCCTCAGTATATAGGTCAATTTTGTTGAAAACAATCCCGGCAGGAATTCTGTATGCTTCTGCAGAAATGAGGTAACGATCTATAAAACCAGTCAGGGTAACGGGATAATTAACCGTGACGATCAGAAAGAGCTGATCAACATTAGCGGCAATGATCTGGCTCTCTTTCGACAAATTTGAGGATTTTCGAATGATGTAGTTTTTCCTTGGTTCTATCTCGTATATTACGCCACATCTGCCACTCGGGGTAGTTTCGTCTTCCTGAATCTGATATTTTATACGGTCACCTACAGAAATTGGGTTGGTAGTACGGACACCTTTCATACGCAATTTCCCTTTGATACGACAGTCGATGGTTTCCCCATCATCGTTCCTGACAGTATACCAGCTCCCTGTTGAACGTATAACCAATCCTTTTTCCAATACGTAGATTTTATTTTCAAAAGTAGACAAATTGTAGAAATTTTCACTGATTAGAATGAATCTAAGAGCTTTTATTACCTTTGCCATCTTTAGAACAATCAATTATAACATAATACATACCAATATATGAAGACGAACCGGATTCTGAAAGCCGCTCTGGCTTTATCGCTAGCAGTTATCATGGGATTGTCGTTCTGGGGGTTCAAAACTGACCAGAAAAATTTCGAGATCTCTAAAAATCTCGATATTTTCTATACCCTTTTTCGTGAGCTTAATCTTTTTTATGTAGAAGAAGTTAAGCCAGAGAAACTCATTAAGACAGGGATCGATGACATGTTGGAGTCTCTTGATCCTTATACGACGTATATCCCTGAATCGGAAATGGATGACTTCAAATTTATGACTACTGGAGAGTACGGTGGTATAGGTGCATTGATCAGTAAAAGAGGGGATAAGATTATGGTAGCAGAACCCTATGAGGGATTTCCTGCGCAAAAGGCCGGATTAAAGGCGGGCGATGTTTTCATAGAATTGGATGGTAAATCAGTAAGCAAATCAACGGTGGAGGAGGTATCTGCCGGATTAAAAGGGCCTGCAAAAAAGCTGCTAAAGTTGAAGATGCTTCGTCCCGAAACTAAAAAAACCTTTGATGTGGACCTGGTTAGAGAAGAGATAAAAATTGATCCGGTTACTTACTATGGAATGCTCGATTCAAAAACAGGGTATATACGCCTTTCCAGTTTCACCGATGGCTGCGCAGATCGCATCAAAGATTCATTTGTAGAGCTGAGGGATAAAAAAGGTGCGACAAGCATGATTATTGACCTGCGCTCTAATCCGGGTGGATTGTTGGGAGAAGCAGTCAAAATGGTCAACCTATTTGTTAAGCATGGCGAAGAGGTGGTAAGTACAAAAGGGAAAGTTGCCCAATGGGACAAAACATACCGTGCCACAGAACAGCCTATTGACACAATTATGCCGTTGGTGATTCTGGTTAACAGAGGTTCAGCCTCCGCCTCTGAAATTGTTGCCGGTTCCTTACAGGATCTGGATCGTGCTGTTATTATGGGAAAAAGAACATTTGGCAAAGGTCTAGTTCAAACAACGAGGGACTTAAGCTACAACACCAAACTTAAGGTTACTACGGCCAAATACTATATTCCTAGTGGTCGATGCATCCAGGCACTTGATTATGCTCATAGGAACAAAGATGGCAGTGTTGGCAACATCCCTGATTCCTTGATTCATCAATTTACCACGAAGAATGGTCGTAAAGTTTATGATGGCGGTGGGATAGCTCCGGATGTTAAATTGGATCAGGATACTCTTTGCGATCTGGCCTTTAAACTTATTCAGGAGAATATTATTTTTGATTACGCCACCCGATTCGCAGCGACACATGCATCCATTGCACCGCCAGAGCGATTTGAAATCGATGATCAGATTTTTGAGGACTTTCACCAGTTTCTTGGGACCAAAAAATTTTCCTACGAATCCAGAAGTGAGCAAGTATTGAAGGGATTGATTGAGACAGCCAAAAAGGAAAGATCATACGAAGATACCAAAGCAGAATTTCAAGCTTTGGAAAAAAAGTTAACGATAAACGTGGAGGCAGATCTGAAAAAATTCAGGAAAGAGGTTTGCAGTGTCCTGTCTGATGAGATCGTAACCAGGTATTACTATCAGAAAGGTGCAGTAATAGCCTCTTTCAGAGAAGACACAGATTTGGATAATGCCAAATTGGTTCTTGCAAAAAACAAGGAATATAAAGAAATATTGAATCCTGCATCCATTCACCAAGGAACAAAAAAATAGCCGCTAATTCCAGCGGCTACCTGATGCAGATCTTATATTAATGCCTAAAGAAGGGAAACTTAGAAGGGTCGATTAAATATAAACATATCAGTATAAAAATAATTGCTGCCAGTGTTACAAAGAAAAGGATAATACCCATTTTGTACCTTTTATTACTTTTCACTAAAGTCTGTATTGATAATATTTTGTTGATTTTATCTGTCAGTTTTTTCAGAGCCATTTGATCTTTGACAATATAATCGAAAGCTCCAAGTTTTAACGTATTGACAGCTACATCAACACTATCTTGCCCGGAAAGGAAAATAAATTCGGTATGGGGAAGCTGCTTTTTAACATGTTTCAATACCCCAATACCATCTATTCCTTCAAGCAGATAATCCTGAATAATTATGTCAGGCTTCTCACCAATTCTCTTTAAACATTCTTCGCCACTTAAAAAACTTTCAATGCGATTGAATTTCTTTGACTGTAAATAGTTGATAACCAGTTTATTATAAACCGGATTATCCTCCACTATAAAAATCAATGGATCTGTCTTTCTTTGCATAGATGTCAGAATTAAAAGGGTTCAGGGCTCAATCTAAACAAGAACTTATTAAAGTTTGATGATAACAATCAATGAATGTAAATATATTAAAAATCTCTATGTTAAGTAAAAGATCAACATCTGTTTTTTTTAGAATTGGAATGACTTCGAAATCTGAAGGTAATTCTATCTCTCTTTTGCAAAAAAATATTAATTTAGCCGTAGGGAACTTTTGGTTGCAAACATCAAATTATAAACAATCTGAAGTCTATTGAAAATAAATTAATTTGTAATAATATGAAGAATCTAAATCTATTGCTCATACTTCTGGTCGTTGCATTAGCAGGATGTAAAACCCAAAAAATAGCTCCAAAACCTGTCCCGGTGGCTCAGGAAACTGTTGCTTCACCTGCTGCTCCAGCCAAGGTTGTTAAACCTGCATCTGTGGTTTCAAAAGAGGAACGCTTCTCGACAGCCTCAGGTGAGACCGCTAATTATGGTTCAAATAGATTTTTTGTCATTATGGGCAGTTTTTCGGTTTTGGAAAATGCCAAAAGATTGAAAGAAACCCTCAAATCTGAGAATTTCAGTCCAGTCATTTTGATGAACGAAAGTGGTATGTACCGGGTATGTGGCAATAGCTACGAACAAGAATCTGCTGCCAGAGCAAAAATTGCTGAGGTAAGGGGAACATTCCCTAAATACAGTGATATTTGGTTGCTGATCAGAAAACAATAGAGACGCCGGGTAAGGCGTCTATCAGACATTTTTTACTTTGGTGGAAAGACCATCATATGGTAAGAATCTCTTTCTCTTTTGCCTGAAGCATAGCATCAATTTTTTTGGTGTAGCTGTCAGTGAGATCCTGAATCTTCTCTACGGCGATTTTCTCTTCATCCTCCGAAATTTCTTTATCCTTAAGTAGTTTTTTCAAAAAGTCATTCCCGTCTTTACGGGCCGATCTGACGCTGACTTTTGCCGTTTCGCTCTCTTTGTGGGCATCTTTAACAAGATTTCTACGGCGCTCTTCAGTTGGAACCGGTACGTTGATGCGAATAATCTCGCCATTGTTCTCAGGATTAAATCCCAGATTAGAGTTTATAATGGCTCGTTCAATCGTATGAATCATCTTTTTTTCCCACGGCTGAATTGCAATAGTCCTTGCATCCGGAGTACTGATGTTGGCTACCTGAGGAAGTGGGGTCATGGAACCGTAATAATCAACCAAAACGCCTTCAATCATTCTCGGAGAGGCTTTCCCTGCCCGGATATGTGCCAGTTCATGATCAAGATGAGTTAATGCGTGCTCCATCCTTTCGATGGTTTCATCTATTAACATTTGAATTTCTTCGTTCATATTTCGCAGATTTACAACTTTATAGAGAAAAAATCAGGAAGCTAATCATTGTAGACAAAAGTGCCGATTGGTTCTCCATGAACCACTTTCAACAAATTGCCCTTTTTATCCATGTTGAAAACGATAATAGGCAGGTTGTTTTCTTTGCATAATGTGGTTGCAGTCAGATCCATGATGCGCAAACCTCTGGAATAAATCTCATCAAATGTGATTTTTTCAAACTTCGTTGCAGTTGGATTTTTTTCAGGATCGGCTGTATAAATTCCATCAACTCTGGTCCCTTTTAGCATGACATCGGCTCCAACCTCTATAGCACGAAGGGAGGCCGCTGTATCTGTGGTGAAAAACGGATTACCTGTGCCCGCAGCAAAGATAGCAACTTCGCCTTTCTCAAGGGCTTTGATAGCCAGCTCCTTGGTGTAAAATTCACCAATGGGTTGCATCGCTATCGCGGATAATACCCTTGCTTTTATTTGCAGAGATTCCAGTGCAGAGGCAAGTGCCAAACTGTTTACGACGGTTGCCAGCATCCCCATTTGGTCACCTTTACAACGGTCAAATCCTTTGGCTGTTCCGCTCAAACCCCTGAAGATATTGCCACCACCAATGACAATGCCAACTTCTATCCCAATTGAAATGATTTCCTTAATCTGAAGGGCATAGTCAGCAAGTACTTCCTGATCGATTCCGTGCTGAAGTTTCCCAAGAAGGGACTCGCCGGAAAGCTTTAATAGAACCCTGTTGTATTTTATCATATCTGCTATATTACATTACAAATTTATATTAAAATAAATTGATAACAAACCCTATTCAGACCTTCAGGAGTAGGGTTGAAAAAAAAAGCCTCCGTGAGGAGGCTTTAATATCAGGGGGAATACTTAGATCAAATATTTAATGTAAAACGTTTGATCTCAGTTACTTTTAGGTCTTTGTCAACGTTGCCAAGATATTGACGGATCGTTACCTTGTTGTCTTTTACAAAGTCCTGATTTAATAATGTACTTTCCTTGAAAAATTTGTTTAATGCACCCTGTGCGATTTTGTCCAACATATTTTCAGGTTTGCCTTCCAGGCGGAATTTTTCTTTGGCAATCTTCAATTCCTGTTCAACAATTTCCGGAGCAACATCGTTGTTGTCTATGGCGACAGGGCTCATGGCAGCTATCTGCATGGCGATGTCTTTTCCAACTTGAACATCAACAACCTTGTTAAAACCAACAAGTGTAGCAAGTTTATTCCCGGGATGAATGTAAGGAACCACAAACACTGCAGAAATACTCTCATAGAAAGGTAATTCAATTTTTTCTCCGATGATGCCGGTTTGTTCCGTTACTTGTTCGCCAATGGTTCTGCCATCGAGAACAAGTGCCTTAACTGCATCCAGACTGTTGCTTTTGTTTGAAAGTGCCTGATCAAGAATTTTATGGGTCAGTGCGACAAAATTTTCATTTTTAGCTACGAAATCTGTTTCGCAGTTCAAAGAGATGACTGCACCAAAACTGTGGTCGGCAGATACTTTTGCCAAAACAACACCTTCTGATGATTCTCTGTCGGCACGCTTGCTTGCAACCAATTTGCCTTTTTCGCGGATAATTTCTACAGCGCGATCAAAATTGCCTTCAGCATCAGTCAAAGCATTTTTGCAATCCATCATTCCTGCACCGGTTGCTTTGCGCAATTTTACTACATCAGCAGTACTAATTTCCATTTCAGAATAAATATTTGGAATTTTAATAATTACTTTACCTCTTCAGTAAGGTCTTCTTCTTCGTCTTCTTCAGCAAGATCTTCGTCATCAAGAATGGCTTCGAGCTCTTCTTCCAGGATTTCCTCCTTGTCGTCTACTTCTACCTCTTCATCGTCTTCAACGATAATTTTGGCTACAGCTTTACGACCTTTTTTGAGGGTTGAAAGAGGCTTTTCGTCTTTTTCTTCTCCGTCACGCTCAACTTTGCGATCTGAAAGACCATCTTTGATTGCATCACACATGATACCAACGATCAGATCGATGGATTGTGAAGCATCATCATTGGCTGGAATCACGAAATCAATGCCATTTGGGTCTGAATTTGTATCGACCATCCCAAAAATTGGGATGCTCAGACGTTGGGCTTCGCGAACAGCGATTTTCTCTTTCATCACATCAATGATAAAGAGTGCTGCTGGCAAACGAGTTAAATCAACGATTGAACCCAGGATTTTTTCCAGTTTGGCTCTTTGACGGGAGATCTGAAGTTTTTCGCGCTTGGAAAGATTGTCCCAGCTTGAATCCTTGATCATTTTGTCGATGGTCGACATCTTCTTTACGGCCTTACGGATCGTTGGGAAGTTGGTGAGCATACCACCTGGCCAGCGCTCAACTACATAAGGCATATTTACAGCCGATACTTTTTCGGCTACAATTGTTTTAGCCTGCTTTTTTGTGGCAACGAACATGACCTTACGGCCTGAACGTGCAATTGATTTGAGGGCATCGGCGGCTTCGTCAATTTTTACAATTGTTTTTTGCAGGTCGATGATGTGGATCCCATTCTTCTCCATGAAGATGTAGGGAGCCATGCTTGGATTCCATTTGCGTTTTAGGTGCCCAAAATGAACGCCTGCATCCAGCAACTGTTTAAAATCTGTTCTTGGCATAATAATTTGTTTACGTTCTGTTCAGTCAATCTTCCGGTAGTCCAAAATCGGAGTCCGGAAAATTTAGATGCTAAACCTGTTATTAAAAATAAAATGTACTTTAATCGATTAACGTTTAGAGAATTGGAATCTCTTGCGTGCTTTTGGCTGACCTGGTTTCTTACGTTCAACCTCGCGGGGATCACGTGTTAAAAATCCGGCAGCTTTCAGTTTTGGACGATAATCGGCACTGATTTTTAGCAGTGCACGAGAAATGCCCAAACGAAGTGCTTCAGCCTGACCAGTCAGACCTCCACCGTCAAGATTGACTTTGATGTCATATTGGCCGGCAACTTCACAAAGGAACAATGGTTGCTGAACAACATATTGCAATGTTCCTATCGGGAAGTACTCGTTTAATTCTCTTTTGTTGATGGTAATATTTCCTTTGCCTTCAGTAAGATATACACGGGCAACAGCAGTTTTTCTTCTGCCAAGGGCGTTAATAACTTCCATGATACTTATCTAATAT
>SESG01004963.1_pt1 | contig 19631 bp, 16 predicted proteins | sample 3171421 | NCBI WGS metagenome assembly SESG01 (sample SAMN10866946, study PRJNA518727) | freshwater metagenome | biome: subpolar coniferous forest; feature: holomictic lake; material: water; isolation source: holomictic Lake 227, 6 m and 8 m depth | place: Canada: near Kenora, Ontario | collected... | reverse complement strand
GGTTTCGAACCTGCGACCCTCGCCTTGTAAGGGCGACGCTCTACCCCTGAGCTATCCGCCCCCGGATGGTCGAGCGGTCGGGTTCTAGCTTGGCGGGGTGTCCGTGTCAACGATCCTCGGACGCCCCAAGCGACCGCGCACCCTCGGGATTATATAGGTGGTTTCGCACCCGATGAAGGGGTAGAGGACGGACGGAATGAGCTTCCGAAAAGGGCAGAAGCTCGTCCACCGGGCCCAGCCGGCATGGGGAGTAGGGGTCGTGCTCGAGGTGGGCGAGGGCGGAATCCGCCTGGCGGTCCGCTTCGCCGGCCGGCCGGGCGTGACCATCGTCTCCGGCCGCGACCGGGCCCTCGTCGCCGTTCCGGACGACACCCCGCTCGATCTCCCGGCGGGCGGCCTCCTCGATCGGCTCGCCTCCGGCGACGCCGGACCGGCCAGCGCCTTCGCGCTTCGCACCCGCGTGGTCCGGCTGGAGGCGCTCCGTCGCGCCGACGGCCTGGGCGCGCTCCTCTCCTCCCGCGTCCACGTCCTCCCGCACCAGGTGGGCGCCGCCGGGCGCATCCTCGCCGACCGCAGCCCGCGATTCGTCCTGGCCGACGAGGTGGGGCTCGGGAAGACCATCGAGGCGGGGCTCGTCTTCGCCGGCCTCCGCCAGCTCGGGCTCGCCGAGCGGGTGCTGGTCGTCGTCCCGGAGCACCTCGCCTTCCAGTGGATGGCCGAGCTCTTCCACAAGTTCAACGCCCTCTTCACGCTGCTCGGCCCCGACCGCATCGCCTCCCTGGGCGGGCCCGAGGCGGCGCTCGGGCAGGCCCGGCTCGCCATCCTCTCCCACGAGCAGCTCGCCGGGGATCCGGCCGTCGCGGCCGCCGCCGCGGCCCAGTCCTTCGACCTCGTCATCGTGGACGAGGCCCACCACCTCGACGACGACCTCCTCTTCGAGGCGGTGGCGCCGGTGGCCCGCGCCTCCTTCGGCCTGCTCCTCCTCACCGCCACGCCGGTGCGGCTCGACCCCAAGGAGTACTTCCGCCTCCTCTCCCTCGTGGAGACCGTGCCCACCCGCACGCTCCCGGCCTTCCTGGCGCGGCTCGAGGCGCACGAGGCCTACGCCGCCGTGGCCCGCGACCTGCTCGCCGGCGGCAAGGTGGACGAGGCGCTCACCCGCCTCCACGAGCTCGCCCCGGACGACGACGCCTTCGCGCCCTCCGGCAAGCGGAAGGCCCCCTCCCGCGCTGCGCTCCTCGAGTACCTGGCCGACCGCCACGGCCTCTCGGCGCGCCTGGTGCGCAACCGGCGCGTCAAGGTGGGGGCGTTCACTCGCCGTGTACTGCGCCGCGAGGACGTCCCGGAGGGCGGGAAGATCGAGGCCGCCGCGGCCCTGTGCGGCCGCCTGGCCCGGGCCGGCGAGAAGGTGCTCGTCCTCGGGCACGACGTCGATCGGCTCCGCGAGCTGCAGGGGCGCATCGCCGCCACCGAGCGGCTCGAGGCCCTCCTCTACGACGACGCGGCCAGCCTGGAGGCGCGCGACCGGCTGGTGGCCCGCTTCCGCGACCGGGAGGGGCCCATGCTGCTCCTCTCCGGCGAGTCGGGCGGCGAGGGGCGCAACTTCCAGTTCGCCTCCCACCTCGTCTGCCTCGACCTCCCCGATTCGCCCCTCACGCTGGAGCAGCGCATCGGCCGGCTCGACCGGCTGGGGCAGGCGCGCCCCGTCGAGATCCACGTCCTGCCCGAGCCCGGCGAGGAGGCCTTCCTGGCCGACCTCTACGAGAAGGAGATCGGGATCTTCGACGAGCCGGTGGGCGGGCTCGACACGGTGCTCGCCACCGTCCCCGACGAGCTGGCCGAGCTTCGCGGGAAGCGCACCGAGAAGGCGCGGCAGGCCTTCCGGCGGGCCATCGCCGCCCGGGTCGCCGAGGGGCGCCGCGCCCAGCACGAGGGGTACGACCCGCTCCTCGACGTCCGTTCGGCCTCGCTTCCCGAGCTCCACGCGCTGGTCTCCGCCGCCTTCGCGCGGATGGGCGAGGATCCGCCGGAGGAGGGGGAGGAGGTCGGGGCCTCGCTCTCCACGCTCTCCCGCTGGCTGGAGGAGGAGCTCGAGGACCTGGTCGTCGATGCCGGGCGGCGCGTGGGCATGGACGTGGACACCGACGAGAACGTCCACCCCTTCGAGGTGGCCTTCACCTTCGGTTCGGGCATGCGCATCGAGGCCCTGCCCGGGATGGAGATCCCGGACGAGGAGCGCACCATCCTGGGCAGCTTCTGGCGCGAGACGGCGGTGGTCCGCGAGGAGCTGGAGTGGTTCGCCACCGGCCACCGGCTCGCCGAGGCGCTGCTGGAACTGGCGCGCGACGGCGAGGGCGGCCGAACCGCCTTCCTCCAGTCCCGCGCCGCGCCCAGGAGCGGCGGCCTCTACATGCGATGGAAGCTGCGCTGGCCCACCCCCGCCGACCTGGCGCCGGGCGCCCGCGTCCCGTCCCGCCAGGCCTCCCGTTACCTCGACGAGTCGCCCATCCCGGTGCTCGTGGACCTGGGAGCCTCCCACGTGGTGGTGGAGGGGGGCGCCACCCGGCTCGAGGATGCGATCGACCGGGCCCGCGACGCCCGCGGGGCTCCGCCGCCGGCCACGGTGGTGGACCCGGCCGCCGCCGCCGCCGAGAAGGAGGCCCGCGCCGAGCTGGCCCGGCGTGTTTCACGCGCAGTGAAAAAGCTCGCCGCCCACGCCGCCGCCGAGGAGCAGCGTCTGCTCGCCTCCGCGCGGGTCGGTGGCGCGCCCCGCGAGGCGATCGAGACGGCCCTCATCGGCGTGCTCCTGCACCGGGAGCTGGTCGAGGAGGCGCTCCGCAAGGTCGATCTGGAGCTCGACGCCGCCGCGGTGGTCCTCCCCTCCTAGCCCTCCCGCCATGCCCGCCCCGATCCGCGCCTACCTGCCCGATCTCCTCGTCGCCGGGGGAGCGGTGCACGAGGGGGCGGCCCTGTCGGTCCTGGGGGGCGAGGTGGTGGCGGTGGGGGAGCCCGCGCCGGGGGCGGAGCGGGTGCGCCTCGCCGGAAAGGCCATCCTCCCGGGGCTGGTCTCGGCCCACGGCCACTCCTTCCAGCGGGCCATCCGGGGGCGCACGCAGCTCCGCCACCCCGGCCGGAGCGACTTCTGGTCCTGGCGAGAGGCGATGTACCGAGCCGCCGCGCGCCTCGAGCCCGACGACGTCTTCGCGGTCGCCCGCATGGCCTTCCACGAGGCCGCCTGCGCCGGGATCACCACGGTGGGCGAGTTCCACTACCTCGTCGGCGATCCGGCCGGGCATCCCTACGACGACCCCGACCGGCTGGCCCGCGAGGTGATCCGGGCCGCGCGGGAGGTGGGGCTGCGCATCGTGCTGCTCCGCGCCGCCTACGCCCGCGGAGGCGCCGGGGTCCCGCCCTCGCCGGAGCAGCTCCGCTTCGTGGACGGCTCGGCCGGGGAGGTGGTGGCGAGCGCGCTGCGCCTCTCCCGGATCACCGCTGCGGATCCGGCCGTCACCGTGGGCCTCGCCCCCCACAGCGTGCGGGCCTGCCCGGCCGGGTGGATCGAGGAGCTCGCCGCCGAGGCGCGCCACCGCCGCTGGCCCCTGCACGTCCACGTCGCCGAGCAACCGGCCGAGGTGGCGCACTGCCGCGCCGAGCACGGCGTCACCCCGGTGGAGCTGCTCGCGCGGACGGGCGCGCTGGGGCCCGGCACCACCGCGGTCCACGCCATCCACCTCGAGCGCAGCGACGTCGAGGCCCTGGGGCGAAGCCGAACCACCGTCTGCGCCTGCCCCACCACCGAGCGAGACCTGGGCGACGGCGTCGTCCCCGCCGACGAGCTGCTCCGGGCCGGGGCCGGACTCGCGCTCGGATCCGACTCGATGGTGCAGGTGGACCTCCTGGAGGAGGCGCGCGCGCTCGAGGGCAACCTGCGCCTCCTGCGACGGGAGCGCGGGGTGCTCTCGCCGGCCGGCGAGGCGGGCACCGACGCGCTCGCGGCCCGGCTGCTCGGCTTCGCCACCCAGGGGGGGATGGCCTCGCTCGGCCTCCCGGGCGGAGCGCTGGAGGTGGGGGATCCCGCCGATTTCGCGTCGTTCGACCTCGCCGATCCGTCGATCGCCGGGGCGTCGGCCCACGACCTCCGGGCCACCGTGATCTTCTCGGCGGCGCGGACGGCGGTGCGAGATGTGGTGGTGGCCGGGGAGCCGGTGCTGCAGGATGGGGCTCCGCCGCGGGGACGCCCCGCAGCCGCCGAGGTGGTGGCCGACTTCGGCCGCGTGATGCGGAAGCTCCGGGGAGGATGAGATGGACATCGTCGAAACGCTCCAGGCGCTCGTCGCCATCGACTCGACCTCCTCGCGGAGCAACCTGCCGGTGCTCGACTGGCTCGAGCCGCGCGTCCGCCGCCTGGGCTTCGAGACCCGTCGCATGACCTGGCCCGACGCCGTCGGCGTGGAGAAGGGGAACCTCATCGCCCGGATGGGTCCCGACGAGCCGGGCGGGCTGGCGCTCGTGGGTCACACCGACTGCGTGCCCTTCGATCCCGACTGGGGCGAGGCCCTCTCCGGCACGGTGCGGGACGGCAACCTCTTCGGGCGCGGCTCGGCCGACACGAAGGGCTCCATCGCCGCCATGCTGCTCGCCGCCTCGCGCGTGCGCCCGGCCCGCGGGCCGCTCTGGCTCCTCTTCACCGCCGACGAGGAGGTGGGTTGCCAGGGGGCGAAGGCGCTCGCCCACGAGGGGCGGATCCGCCCCGCCCGCGCCATCATCGGCGAGCCCACCCGGCTCGTGCCGGTGCGCGCCCACAAGGGCTACTGCGCCGTGGACGTCACCGTCACCGGCATCGAGGGGCACAGCGCCTTCCCCGACGTGGGGGCGTCGGCCATCCACGCCGCCGCGCGGCTCATCACCGAGATCGAGCGCATCCAGGCGCGGCTCGCCGCCGTGCACTCCGATGCCACCTTCTCCCCGCCTCACACCACCTTCAACGTGGGCATCATCCACGGGGGCAAGGCGCGCAACGTGCTCGCCGGCGACTGCTTCTTCACGCTGGAGTGGCGCCCCATCCCCGGCCAGGAACCGGTCCTGGGGCTCGACCGGGTGGACGCCGCCTCGCGCGCGCTCGAGCAGGCCTCGGGCGGCAAGATCACCGTCTCCCGCACGCCGATGCGGGTCGATCCGGCCGGCGTGACCCCCGCCGACGCCGAGGTGGTCCGATTCCTCGAGACGGAGAGCGGAAACGGCTCGGTGGCCATCCCGTTCGGCACCGAGCTGCCCGAGCTCATCCACCTGGGTGCGGAGGCCTGCGTCTTCGGGCCGGGCGACATCCGCGTGGCCCACCGCACCGGCGAGTTCGTGCCGCTCGACGAGGTCCATCGTGCCGCCGACGCCTACGGGCGCGCCATCACCCGTTTCTGCGCCTGAGCGGATCGACTAGGATCGCGCCGTGCCGCTCCACTTCTGGAAGTACCAGGGCCTGGGAAACGACTTCGTGGTCGTGGAGGGGGAGCCGCTCATGACCGCCGAGCGCGCCGTCGCGCTCTGCGATCGGCGGCGCGGCATCGGCGCGGACGGGGTGCTCACCATCCTGCCCGCCCGCGCGGACGGCGCGGCCTACATGCACATCTACAACCCCGACGGCTCGGTGGCCGCCATGTGCGGCAACGGGGTGCGCTGCGTGGCCCGCCACCTGGCCGAGACCCGCGGGCTCGACGGGGAGATCGTGGTCGAGACCGACGCGGGACCGCGGGCCTGCCGGGTCCACCGGGGCGCCGCGGGCGTGGACGCCGTCACCGTGGACATGGGGCGCGCCCGGGTCGAGGGGACGCAGGAGTTCGTCCTCGGCGCGGAATGCGTACGCGCCGTGCGGGTGTCGATGGGCAACCCCCACGCGGTGATCCTCGACGGAGCCGATGCGGCCCGGGCCGCCACCGTCGGACCGGCCATCCAGGCCCTGGTCCCGGGCGGGGTGAACGTGGGCTTCGGAAGCGCCTCCGGCTCCCGGGTGGACCTCGTCGTCTGGGAGCGGGGCGCCGGGCTCACCGAGGCCTGCGGCACCGGCGCCTGCGCGGCCGCGGTGGCCGCCCTGCACGAGGGGCGGCTCGACCGGGGCGTTCCCATCGCGGTGAAGCTTCCCGGCGGGACCCTCGAGATCACCGTGGCGGACGACCTCTCCGTGAAGATGAAGGGGCCGGCCGAGCGGGTATTCGAGGGGACGACGAACCTGTGAGGCCTCAGCCTTCTTCGGGCAGCGCGCCCTGCGCGGCCGGGCTGTCGAGCAGCATCCGGTACTCGGACGGGCTGAGCCACGCCTCCCGCGTCCCTCCCCGGTACGCGATGGTCACGAGCACGCGCCCGTCCCGCGTCTGAACCCGTGCCGGCAGCCCCGCCGCGAGGTCCCGCTCGAGCGACCGGAGGTGGCGCGCGATGCGAACCGCCCGCCGCCCCTCGGGCGAGGAGAGGGCGACGAAGTGGCGGTTGCGGCTGAAGCCGCGGTCCTCCCGCATCCGGCGCACCGCCCGCTCGACGAAGCCTGGCATGGGGCGAAAGCTAGCAGAGATCGGAGGCCGCGATGGCCCGGCCGAGGCGCCGTCTTTGAGCGCGTGCGTCGGGGCCCACGGCCACCGCCACGAGCTGCCGCCGCTGGAACATGGCGCGGGCCACACGCTGGACGTCGGCCACCGTGACCCGCTCCACCCGGAGGCAGCGCTGCTCCAGGGTCTCCTCGCTGCCGGCCAGCTCGCCGGTGCCGAACCAGCCCACGAGCTCCGACGGGTTGTCGAGGGCGAAGGTGAGGGACATGCGGTGCCGCTCCTTCACCCGCGCCAGCTCGTCGGCGGGGATCTCCCCTTTCCAGAGCTCGGCCACCACCGACAGGAGCACGCCCACCAGCCGCTCGAGACGGGCGCGCGTGCACGCCCCCTCGAAGCAGAAGAGGCCGGCGTCCTCGAAGGTCTCCATGCCGGCGTGGATGGCGTAGGCGAGCCCCTTCCGCTCCACCACCTCGAAGGGCAGGCGGGAGGAGAGGCCGTCGTCGAGGAGGCGGCGGATGACGAGCGCCGCCGGGTGGTCGGGGTGCTGCTCCGGGGGGGCCGGGAAGGCGAGGGTGAACTCGACCTGGGCGTCGTCGTGCTCGACCGTGCGGATCACCGGTCCCACGGGCCAGGCGGGCGGTGGTGCGGACGAGGGCGCCCGCCCCCGGGGGAGCGCTCCCAGCCGCGGGCGGGCGAGCTCGACCACCTCGTCGAAGGAGACCGGCCCCGCCGCCACGAGCACCACGCTCGCGCCGGTGTAGTGGCGGGCGTGGTGGGCCCGCAGCTCGTCCTCGCCGAGCTCGCGCACGCTGCGCCGGGTGCCGGCGATCTTCTGCCCGAGCCCGTGCTCCTGGAAGGCGATGCGCTTCACCAGGTTGTCGGAGTCGATGTCCCGGCCGCGGGCGTCCACCTCGTCCAGGATCTCGTCGAGGATCACCCGGCGCTCCACCTCGACGTCGCGCAGGAGCGGGTGGCGGACGATGTCGGTGAGGACGTCGATGCCCGTCTCGAGCTCGGCCGGGTGGAGCGACGTGTAGAAGCAGGTGTGGTCCCGGGTGGTCATCGCGTTCATGCTGCCGCCCGCCGCCTCGACCGCCGCGTTCATGGCCCGGCTGTCCGGGTAGCCGCGGCTTCCCCGGAAGAGGAGGTGCTCGACGAAGTGGGACGCGCCGTTCCCCTCGGGGCGCTCGTGGCGGGAACCCACGCCGACGTAGAGCCCCAGCATGGCCGAGTGGAGCCCCGGCGTGCGCGCCACCACCACCCGGGCGCCGTTCGGGAGCCAGGCCCGCTGCCCCACCAGGAATGGCCCCTCCGCCATGGGCGACCGTCCGCCCAGCGGGTCCCGGAACCGCCTCGCCATCTTTCGCTTCGCCTTCACGCGTTCACCGCCTCCTCGCCACCCACCGACGCCGGGGGGATGCCGACCGAGAACGTGGTTCCCCGGCCGACCTCGCTCTCGCATCGGATGGTCCCGCCGTGCTCGGTGATCACTTGCAAGGTGAACGCCAGTCCTAGTCCGGTTCCTCCCGACTTCGTGGAAAAGAACGGATCGAAAATTCTCTTCAATTGTTCCGGGGGGATACCGGATCCGGTGTCCGACACGGTGACCAGAACCTGACCGTCCGTCGCGCGGACGGTCCGCACCTCCACGGTCCCGCCGGCGGCCATCGCCTCGCGGCTGTTCCGCAGGAGGTTCAGGAATGCGGCCCGCAGCTGCCCCTCGTCCACCCAGACCGGCGGGAGGTCGGGGGCGAGCTCGCGCCGGATCGTCACCCCGGCGGCCGCCATCTCGGGGGCGACGAAGTCCACGAGCCCTCCCAGGATCTCGTTCAGCTCCTCGCGCGCCCGGACCGGGCGGGGGAGCCGGGCGAAGCGGAGGTACTCCTCCGTGATGGCGTTCAGCCGGTCCACCTCGCGGGCGATGGCGGCGAGGAGCGCGCGGGCCTCGGCGGAGGCGTCGGGGGGGAGCTCGTCGGCGAGCAGCTCGGCGTTCAAGCCCAGCGAGTTGAGGGGGTTGCGGATCTCGTGGGTGATGTGGGCGGAGATCCGCCCCACCGCCGCGAGCCGCTCGGCGCGGAGCAGCTCCTGCCGCTGCCTGTCGAGCGACTCGGCCATGGCGTTGAACTCGCGCGCCAGGACCGCCAGCTCGTCGCTTCCGCGGACCTCGACCTTGCGCCCCAGGTCGCCCGAGGCCACCGCCTTCACCCCCTCGGTGAGGCTCCGGATGGGCGCCAGCAGCCGCTGCGAGACGAGCGCCGCGCCGGCCCCCACGACGAGGGCGAGCATCGTGTAGATGACGATGGAGGCCACCGTCCGCGACTCCTCCCGCCCGGCGGCGAGCACGAGCTCGCTCGTGTGGCTCTCCAGCGCGGCCTGCAGGAGCTTCACGTCGAGGGCGAGCGCCCGCTCCATCGTCCGCGTGGCCTGGAGCCCCGCCTCGGACGTGATCCCACCCGCCCCGGCGGCGTCGAGGAGCTCCCGCGCGGCGGTGTCGTAGCGGGACCACGCCGTGTCGAGCGCGTCCAGCCGGACGACCACCTCCCGCAGGAAGGCCGCCTCCTCCGCCGAGGAGACCGCCATGGCGCGGCCGGCCACGTCACGCCCCTCGGCGATCTTCTCGCGGACGAGGGACGGGAAGCGGGCCCGGGCGAGGGCCACGAGCGCGCGCCGGGAGGCCGGGTCGAGCGCCCCCACCTCGAGCAGGCGCGGCGCCACCCAGTCCTTCACGTCGATCTGGGCGGCGATGCGGGTGAGGGGCAGGTAGGCGTCGGAGAGGAGGCGCAGCCGCAGGCCGAGGTCGTGGAGGCGCGCGATCCCGAAGGAGGAGACCAGCGCGAAGGCGGCGAGCGACACGCCGAAGGCGAGGAAGATCTTGGTGGCGACGCTGCGCAAGGCGGGAATGTAACCCGCGAGCGTACTGCCTTGCCAAGAGGTCGGGACGGGCGTTAGCTTCGTCCCCCCATGACCGGTCTCCTCCTCTTCATCGCTCTCGTCGCGGTCCTCGCGGCCGTCTACTTCTTCGCCTCCCACCGAACCGCCCAGGGCCAGCTCGCCGGCAAGGAGGAAGCGCTCCGCCAGGCCCAGGAGAAGGCCGATACGGCCTCCCGGGAGGCGTCCACGTCCCGCGGCGAGGCGAAGGAGCGCCGGGACGAGGTGTCACAGCTCCGCGACCAGCTCCGGGAGGCCAAGAAGAAGGCCTTCGAGCAGGCCGAGGTGGTGAAGAGGACCGCCGGCGCCCCGGCGCTGCGCGAGGAGATCGAGAAGCTCACCACCCGGCTCACCGAGGCCAGGGCGGAGGCCACCGCCGCCGCCGAGCGGGCCCGATCGCTCGAAGGGCAGGCCGCGAGCGCCAGCCGGGACGTGGAGCGCGCCCGGACCGAGGCCGCCGACGCCGTGGCGAAGGCCCGCGCCCAGGCCCTCGAGGCCGCCAAGGCCGCTGCCGAGCCGCTGGCTCCGCCGCCGCCCCTCGCCCCGGACGAGTCGAAGCTCCAGGCCGAGACGGAGCGGGCCGACAAGGCAGAGGTGAAGCTCGCCGAGGCCCGCAAGAAGGCCGCCGAGATGGACCGTGATCTCAAGGCGGCCAAGGGGCGTCTCGAGACCGACAAGCGGGTCTACATGGTCCAGAAGGGGGAGCTCGACATCGCGAAGGACCGCTACAACGAGCTGAAGCGCCGCCACGACGCCCTCCGCAAGGAGCACGAGGAGCTCATCGACGCCGTCCGTCAGGCGGCGCGCGAGGAGCGCCGGGCGCAGGCGGCGGCCGCCGCGGCCTCGCCGCCGTCCCCCGGCACCCCGTCGGGCGAGTAGCGGAAGGGCCGGAGGAGGCGCCCCATGCAGAAGGCGGAGCGGCTCCTCGACCTGGCGGCACTCCTGCTCCGTGCCCCGGAGCCGGTCTCCTGGCGCGAGATCCAGGAGCAGTTCCCCGACGACTACGGCGGAAGCGGCGAGGCCGCCATCCGGAAGTTCGAGCGGGACAAGGCGGAGCTGCTGGAGCTCGGCGTCCCGGTCCGATGGGTGGGTGGCGACGAGGACCTGTCGGCCGGCTACCTCGTGGACAAGGAGGACTTCTACCTCCCGGATCTGAAGCTCGCCCCGGAGGACCTGGCGCTCCTCTACCTGGCGGGATCGGCGGCGCTGGCCCAGCGGGCCTTTCCGTACGCGCGCGACCTCGCCCACGCGATGAACAAGCTCTCCTTCGCGGCCCGCGCGCCGGGCGCGTCGGAGGTGGCCGCGGTGGCGGCCTTGCAGCTCTCCGCCGACGATGCCGGGGAGGAGGCGCGGGCGGAGTCGTCGGCCCGGCTGGAGGCCCTCTCCCAGGCCGTGGCCGGGAAGAAGCGGGTCCACCTCGTCTACGCCGGGGCCGAGCGGCGCGCCCGCACCGAGCGGGACGTGGATCCCTACGGGCTCTACCAGCGCGGCGGCGCCTGGTTCGTGGCCGGCTTCTGCCGGCTGCGCCAGGAGATCCGCAGCTTCCACCTCGCGCGCATCATTTCACTGCAAGTGAATCAGGCGGCGCCCCGCACCCCCGACTTCGAGGTGAGGAAGGGCTTCTCGCTGGCCGCGCTGGCCACCCGCGAGCCCTGGGAGTTCGGGGTGCACGCCCCGGTGCGCTGCCGGGTCCGGCTCGACGGACCGGCCAGCCCCGAGGAGCGGGACTCGTTCGGGCCCCGGGCGGCCTGGAAGGAGACGACCGGCGGCACGGTGGTCGAGGTGGAGGCCACGAACCAGGAGGCCCTGCTCCGGCACGTGCTGGCCCTCGGCGACCGGGCCGAGATCCTGGCCCCGCGCCCGCTGCGCGAGAAGGCCCGCAAGGTCCTGGCGGCGCTGGCCCGGAGGGTGGCGTGACCCGCAAGGTCGCCGTCCCCAAGCCGGACGCGCGGGAGCGGCTCCGGCGCGTGCTCTTCCTCGTGCCCTACGCGGTGCGCCACCCCGGCGTCCCGGTGCGCGACCTGGCGCGGCGCTGCGGGGTGACCGAGAAGCAGATCCTGGAGGATCTCGACTTCCTCCTCGGCGTGGGCTGCCCGCCCTTCGCCCCGGACGACTTCCTCGACCTCTACGTGGAGGGGGACCGCGTCCACGTGGCCCTGCACCAGAGCTTCTCCCGCCCGCCGCGGTTCACTGAGAGTGAAGCAGCCGCGCTGGCGGCGGCTGCGCTGGCCCTGGGAGGCGAGGGGCGCGAGCGGGTGGTGAAGGCGCTCCGGGAGTCGGTGCCGCGGGACCGCCGCGCCCTCTTCGAGGAGCTGCTCTCCTGCATCTTCGCCGGCTCCCCCCCGGCCAAGGACTCGCTCCTCGGGCGCATCGAGCAGGCCATCGCGGGGCGGCGCGCGCTCCGCATCCGCTACTTCACCGCCACCCGGGGCGAGGAGAACGAGCGGGTGGTGCACCCCTACACGCTCGCCCAGCGGCTCGGCCACTGGTACCTGTGGGGGCACGACGAGTCGCGCGGCCGGGCGCTGCCCTTCCGGCTCGACCGCATCCGGGAGTGTGCCGTGGACGACCGGCGCTTCGAGCCGCCCGGCGAGGCGGAGCTGGCCCGGGCGCACCTCTTCTCCGAGGCGAGCGGCCCTCCGGTGCGCCTGCGGCTCGGGGCGCTCTCGGCGGCCTGGGCGCTGGCCCGGCCGGGCCAGTGGCGGGTGGTGAGCCGCGACCGGAAGGGGGGGGCCGTGGTGGAGGTCCCCGGCGTGAGCGACGAGTGGGCCACCCGCTTCGCCCTGTCCTTCGGGGGCGACGCGGAGGTGCTCGGGCCTCCCCCGGCGCGACGCCACTTCGGCGAGGCGGTCCGGAAGGCGCTGGCCCGCTACGGTCGGCGAAGCTGAGGGCCGGCCGGGAACCGGGCTACTTCTTCACGCCCGCCCAGCCGAAGTAGACGTCGGCCACCGCCGCCATGTCGTTGGCGCCGTGCCCCGCCCCGATGGCGTCGGCGAAGAGCGCCCGCACCGCGGCGTTCACCGGCATCCGCGCGCCCTGATCGGCGGCCGCCTCCTGGGCGAGCCGCTGGTCCTTCTCGGCGAGCGACACCGCGAACCGCGCCGCCCAGTCGCGGGCCAGGATCTGCTCCCCCTTCATGAGGAAGAGCGGCGAGTGGAAGGGGGAGGCCTGCAGCGTCTCCACCACCTTGGCGACGTCGAGGCCGCCCGAGGCCCCCAGCGCGAGCCCCTCGGCGTAGGCCACCATCATGGCGCCGCCGACGGAGTTCACCACCAGTTTCATGAGGGCCGCCTGCGGCGCGCTGTCGAGCTCGATGACCCGCGCCGAGAGCGCGCGGAGCGCCGGACGGGCCTTCTCGCGGGCCTCCGCCGGGCCGCCGGCCACGATGATGAGCTGTGCCTTCTCGGCCGCGGTCCTGGAGCCGAGCAGCGGAGCGGCCACGAAGGAGGCGCCCCGGGCGCGAACCCGTTCCTCCACGGCCCGCGCGCTGCGCACGCCGGCGGTGGAGACGTCCACGAGCACCGTACCCTTGCCGAGGCCCGAGAGCGCCCCGTCCGGCCCTTCGAGGACCGACTCGACCGCCTTCTCGTCGGAGAGGCAGAGGAAGACCAGATCCTGGCCCGCAGCCGCCTCGCGTGGGGTGGGGGCGGTCTTCGCCCCCTTCTTCACGAGCGGCTCCGCCTTGGAGGCGGTGCGGTTCCAGACGGTGACGGTGTGGCCAGACTTGCGGAGATTGTTGGCCATGGGAGCGCCCATGGTCCCGGTGCCGAGAAAGCCGATCTTCATGGATCAAACCTTGTAGCCCAAGGAGACGGGAGGTGAAAGCGCGATCCGACGGGCGCGGAACGGGCGAATAGCGCTGGCGCACTGCGGCGCGCCATGCGACGCTGCCCGGCCGTCGCGCATCCGGCACGGAGGTCGAAAAGCCCAGATGGAATCGAGGGATGTCGTCGTCGTCGGAGGGGGCGTGAGCGGCCTCTCCTTCGCCTGGCACGCGGCCCGTTCGGGGCGGAAGCCGCTCGTGCTCGAGGGGGCCGACCGCGTCGGAGGATGTCTCGACTCCCGCCGCGCCGCCGACGGCTACTGGTACGAGCTGGGCGCGCACACCTGTTACAACTCCTACTCCGCCTTCCTGGAGGTCGTCGAGGGCGTTGGCCTCCGGGACCGGATCGTGGCGCGCGGGGACGCGCGAAAGCGCTTCGCCTTCCTGCGCGACGGCGCGCTCGACATGCTCGGGCCGATCTCGGTCCTCCTCCGCTTCGACAGGCGCGAGCTGCTCCGCAACGTGCTGCGCGGGCTGCGCGCCTCCAAGCAGGGGGCCACCACCTGCGGCTGGTACTCCGGCGTGGTGGGCAAGCGGAACTACTCCCGCGTGCTCGCCCCCTTCCTCTCCGCCGTGCCCTCCCAGAACGTGGACGGTTTCCCCGCCACCGGCCCCGGCTCGCTCTTCAAGAAGCGGCCCCGACGGAAGGACGTGGTGAAGAGCTTCACGCTCGACGGAGGGCTCGCCACGGTGACGGCCGCCGTCGCCGCCACGCCCGGGATCGAGACCCGGACCTCCGCCCCGGTGAAGGAGGTGCGGCGCATCGGCCCGGCCTACCGGGTGCGGCTCGCCGACGGCAGCGAGATCGAGGCGCCGGTGGTGGCGCTGGCCGTGCCGCCGTCCATGGCGGCGGCGCTCCTCCGCTCCGACTTCCCCGATCTGGCCGGCGAGCTGGCGCGCATCGGCATGGCGGCCACCGAGTCGGTGGGGGTGGTGGTCCGGCGCGAGAAGGTGAAGCTGCCCGAGATGGCCTTCCTGGTCCCGGCCGACGACCTCTTCTGGTCGGCGGTGACGCGAGACCCGCTTCCCGATCCGTCGCGGCGCGCCTTCGCCTTCCACTTCCGCACCGGCCTCACCGACGAGAAGCGGCGTGCCCGCATCGCCGAGGTGCTCGGCGTGGCGCAGTCCGACTTCGAGCAGGTGGACCGTCGCATGACGCTGCTCCCGTCCCCGGTCCTCGGCCACGACCGCACGCTCGTGGAGATCGACCGGATGCTGGACGGCGAGCGGCTGGCGCTCACCGGCAACTACTTCGAGGGGCTCGCCATCGAGGACTGCGTGCAGCGGTCCCGGGGCGAATGGGCCCGGATCGCGGCGCAGAGCTAGGAGGGAACCCCCGATGCGCCCACCCGTCCCTGCGGTACTGGCGGCGATCGTCCTGTCGCTGCTCCTCTCCGCCTGCAAGGGCGCGGCCCCGGCCCCGTCCGGTCCCCGGCTCGCGATAGAGCCCGATGACGGGCGCACGTTCATCCTCGAGGCCATCGCCGCCGCGACGAACAACATCCGGCTCACGATATACGAGATCACGGATCTGGCGACCGTGCAGCAGACTCCCGCGGCGCCGGCGAACGGCGTGGTGCAGGCGCTCATCGATGCGGCCCACCGCGGGGTGGGCATCCGGGTGATCGTCGACCAGGCGCAATACGGCACCGGCAACAACGCGCAGCAGATCCAGCAGACGGTCGGCGCCATGCGCAACGCGGGGATCTCCGTCCAGCTCAGCAGCACCGCCTTCTGCGTGACCCACCAGAAGACCTTCGTCATCGACGGCCCGGCGAGCGGCTTCTCCGGGGCGGCCGGCAAGGCCCTCATCCTGTCGCTCAACCTGATGCCCGGCTACTTCGGAGGCACGCGCGACTACGCGGTGATCACCGACGACCCGGGGGTCGTGCAGGAGGTGAGCCGGGTCTTCGACTCGGATTTCACGCTTCCCGCGCCGAACCCCGGGTGTGCCTACACGTACACGCCGGCCACGACGGTTCCGCCGCCGTCCGCGTCCGACACGCCGCCGCTGGGGCAGGCGAGCCTCCTCTTCAGCCCGGTCAACTCCAAGCCGAGGCTCCTCGAGATCATCGGCAGCGCCCGGCGCTCGCTCCTGCTGACCACCGAGGAGCTGGGGGACGACGACATGATCTGCGCCATCGGGGCCGTGGCCCGGTCGGCGGCGCGGCCATCGGTGCGCATCCTGCTGTCGGGCGACACGGGCTCGAACGCCGCCGCGGTGAAGACGCTGCTCGGGCTCGGCCTGACCAACCTCTCCATCCGCGTCATGCCGGGCGTCCCGCCGCCCACGAGCGACCCGTCGTTCCAGACCCCCCTCTACATGCACGGCAAGCAGGTGATCGCCGACGGCGTCCGCGCCTTCGTGGGGTCCGAGAACCTGACCAACACCTCGCTCCTCCAGAACCGGGAACTGGGGACGTTCTTCGACGACCCGGGCATGATCGACAGGCTCCAGGCGACGTTCACCAGCGACTTCGCGACACCCGGAAACTCCCTCCCGGCCCAGGCCTGCACCACGGGGAGCCAGTGCGTGACCATCACCTGCCCGCCTTGACAGCGCCCGCCTCGAACAGGCCGGCCAGCCGCCCGGAGAGACCCGCCGCGCCCCGTCCGCGGGCCGGGGCCACGAAGACGGTGTCGTCGCCGGCGATGGTGCCGAGGACGCCCGGAAGCCGGGCCAGGTCGATGGCCCGGGCCACCGCCGGCGCACTGCCCGGGAGCGTGCGGATGACGACCAGCGAGCCGTTCGTGGACACCGCCGAGACCAGCCCGGAGACGGCGGCCGCCACGCTGGCCGGTGGGGCGTCGGCGATCTCGTAGTAGGAGCCGTCGGGGCGCGACACGCGCCGCGCCGAGAGCCGGGCCAGGTCGCGGGAGAGGGTGGCCTGCGTGGTGCGGAAACCGTCCCGCCGCAAGGCCTCCATGAGCTCCTCCTGGGTGGAGACCGGGCCGGCCCGCAGGACCCGGGCCACCGCCTCGCGCCGCCGCCGTGCCGCCGGGGTGGTCATCGGTAGACGAGCGTTCCCACGCCGCGGTCGGTGAAGAGCTCGGCGATGACGGTGTGGGGGACGCGGCCGTCGAGGACGTGGACCCGCTCCACGCCCCCGGCCAGCGCCCGCAGGATGGCGCGTGCCTTGTGCTTCATGCCGCCGGTGATGGCGCCGGCCTCGATGCGCTTCTCGAGGTCGGGAACCGGGATCTGGCGAACCATGCCGCCGTCGGGCGCCGACTCCAGGATGCCGGGGACGTCGGTGAGGTAGATGAGCTTCTTCGCCCCCAGCGCCACCGCCACCGCGGCGGCCACGTCGTCGGCATTCACCGAGAGTCCGCCTCCGTCCTCGGCGCTCCCGATGGGGGAGATGACCGGCACGTACCCCGACTTGAGCAGCATCTTGAGGAAGTCCTTGTTCACCTCGACCACCTCGCCGACGTGACCCAGGTCGCGCCCGCTCTCGTGCACGATCTTGCGCGCGCGGAGCAGCTGCCCGTCCTTGCCGGAGAGACCCACCGCCGAGGCGTTGCGGGCGTTCAAGAGCGCCACCAGCTCCTGGTTGACCTTGCCGGTGAGCACCATCTCCACCACCGGGAGCGAGGCGGCGTCGGTGATTCGCATGCCGTCCACGAACTCGGAGCGCTCCCCGAGCCGCTCCATGGTCCGGGTCACCTCCTGCGCGCCGCCGTGCACCACCACCGGCTTCAGCCCCACCTGCTTGAGCAGCGCCACGTCCTCGGCGAAGGCCTCCTTGAGCGACTGCTTCACCATGGCGGCGCCGCCGTACTTGATGACCGCCACCTGTCCGGAGAAGGCCGCGATGTACTTGAGCGCCTCGGCGAGGAGCGCGCGCTTGAAGGCCGGCGAGTAGTTGGCCACGTGGTCCTCGCGGGCCACGCCGCCGTCCGCCTTCTGCACGATCTGGGAGGAGTAGTCGGCGTTGATCTTCACGTAGTCGTAGGAGAGGTCGCACCCCCACGCCGTTGCCGCCGCGTCCCCGTCCACCAGCTCCACCTTGAGATCCACCGAGGGCTCGCGCATCCGGGCCTTGAGCGCCTCCCGGTCGAACTCGGTCGGTGCGCCGCCGGCGAAGACCGCCACGCCCTGCAGCGAGACCTTGGCCTTGTAGGGATCGATGAGCCAGCCGCGGGTTCCGGCCCGCGCGCCCACCGTGGAGAGCACGCGCCCCCAGTTCGGGTCGGCGCCGAAGAGGGCCGCCTTCACTAGCGGTGAATTAGCGATGGAGCGGGCCACGTCCCGGGCGGCGGCGTCGGACGGGGCGCCGGTCACCACCACCTCGAGCAGCCGGGTGGCCCCCTCGCCGTCGGCGGCCATGGCCCGGGTCAGCTCGCGGAAGAGGTCGGTGACCGCGGTCTCCAGGATCTCCTGGTCGGGCCCGTCCTCGGCGATGCGCGGGTTGCCGGCCAGGCCGTTGGCCAGCGCGATGAGCGAGTCGTTGGTGGACATGTCGCCGTCCACGGTGAGCATCTCGAAGGTGCGCTTCACGGCGCGTCCCAGGATCTCCTGGAGCACCTTGGGGGTGACCGCCACGTCGGTCACGAGCACGCAGATCATGGTGGCGAGCTGGGGCGCCAGCATGCCCGAGCCCTTGGCGATGGCCGAGATGGTGGCCGCCTTGCCCCCCACCACCACCTCGCGCGACGCCATCTTGGTGCGGGTGTCGGTGGTCATGATGGCCTCGGCGGCCCACTCGGCGCGCGCGCCGAGTTGCTCCACCAGGGAGGGCAGGGCCTCCAGGATCTTCTGGGCCGGAAGGCGGACCCCGATGACCCCGGTGGAGGCGGTGATCACCGCGCGCTTCTGGACGCCCAGGGCGTCGGCCACCGCGGCGCGCAGGTTGGCCACGTCCTCCAGCCCGCGCGGGCCGGTGAGGGCGTTGGCGTTGCCGCTGTTCACGAGCACCGCGCGCATGCCCTCGGCGGGGACCCGTTCGCGGGCGTCGATGACCGGCGCGGCGGCGGCCTTGTTCACCGTGAAGAGGCCGGCGCCCGCGGCCGGGACGTCGGAGACGATGAGCGCCACGTCGCGCCGCTGGGGCTTGATGCCCACCGCCACGCCGCCGAAGCGGAAGCCCTTCGGGATCTTCACGCCTAGCCCCCCAGCAGGTCGAGACCGAGGGTCTCGTCCCAGCCCTGCGTTGCGTTGTAGGCCTGCACCGCCTGGCCGGCGGCCCCCTTCACGAGGTTGTCGATGGCGGAGACGGCGATCACGAGCCCGGTTCGGGCGTCGAGGGCCGCGCCCACGTGGCAGCGGTTCGTGCGGGCCACGTCCTTCACCGCCACCTGGTCGGGCTTCATCACCCGCACGAAGGGCTCCCGGCCGTAGGCGGCGTCGAGCGCCTCCCGCAGCGCCGGTTCGGTGGCGCCCGGCATGGCCCGCAGCGCACAGGTGGCCAGGATGCCGCGCCGGATCGGGACGAGGTGGGGGGTGAAGGAGATGGGGCCGACGCCGCCGGCGAAGCGGGCCACCGTCTGCTCGATCTCCGGCACGTGCTGGTGGCGGCCGATCCGGTAGGCGCGCAGGTCCTCGTCCACCTCGCAGAAGGAGTAGTCCTCGCTCGCCTTGCGGCCGGCGCCGGAGACGCCGCTCATCGCCGAGACGGCGATGCCGTCGCGGGAGGCGAGGCCGGAGCGGACGAGGGGAGAGAGCGCCAGCGCGATGGCGGTGGCGTAGCAGCCCGGGTTGGTGACGAAGGCGGCGCCGCGCAGGGCGGCGCGATCGAGCTCGGGCAGGCCGTAGCGGGCCTGGGCGAGGAGCGGGACGGCGGTGTGGTCGAAGCCGTACCAGCGCGGGTAGGCGGCCGGGTCGTGGAGCCGGAAGGCGCCCGACAGGTCCACCACCGCGACGCCGCGGGCGTGCAGCCCCGGGGCGAGGGCCAGCGACACCTCGGCCGGTGTGGCCAGGAAGGCCACGTCGGCGGAGAGGGCGGCGGCCTGCGCCTGGGGCAGGTAGCGGATCGCCGCGGCCGGGCCGGAGAGCGGTGCGCGGGAGCCGGCCGGCTCGTCGGCCCAGCGGTCAGAGTAGAGGGCGGCGAGGGAGAGGCGGGGGTGGCGGGCCACGATGCGCGTGAGCTCGACCCCCGAGTACCCGGAGGCGCCGACCACGGCGACGGAGTGCGTATGCATGCGCTTGCATGAATATGCAACTCGGCCCGTGCGGTCAACCCGGGGTGGAGCGGGCGCGGCGGAAAAGAAGAGGGCGGCGGATCTCTCGACCCGCCGCCCCGGATGATGGTGCCCAGGAGAGGACTCGAACCTCCATGGCCTTTCAGCCGCTAGACCCTGAATCTAGTGCGTCTACCAATTTCGCCACCTGGGCAGAGGTGGGCCCCTCA
>SESG01009209.1_pt1 | contig 19634 bp, 16 predicted proteins | sample 3171421 | NCBI WGS metagenome assembly SESG01 (sample SAMN10866946, study PRJNA518727) | freshwater metagenome | biome: subpolar coniferous forest; feature: holomictic lake; material: water; isolation source: holomictic Lake 227, 6 m and 8 m depth | place: Canada: near Kenora, Ontario | collected... | reverse complement strand
TGCCTATAGCGATTGTTAGCGTAAATCGGCAATCGTAAATCGCAGATCTTACAATCTGATAATCTTATAATCTTGAATCTTATAATCCTGAATGCGGCGAACACTGACTGATAAAGCGGTAATGACGGGCGTCGGACTGCATAAAGGCCGCCCGTCCATTGTGAATTTTCTGCCGGCCGACGGGCCGACAGGTATCCGTTTTTTTAAGCCCGACCTCACCGGCCCGATAAAGGCATCCCTGCAGAATATAGCTGCCACTATACGCGGAACCAACCTCTCGGATGGCTCCCGGATGATTTACACCGTAGAGCATATCCTTTCTGCCTGCGCCGGCCTGGGCATAGACGATCTGGACATAGTCATGGAAGGCGAAGAGCCGCCGGCGGCTGACGGCTCCGCCCTGCCTTTTGCCCAAGCCCTTAAAGCTTCGGGGCTGACGGATAAACCGGGGCAGGAAAGACATATCCTGAACCTTCGCGCGCCGGTGGAATACGCCTTCGAAAAAACTTTTTACAGGGCTGAGCCCTCGGACTTTCCCTCATTTAGAATAACTTTCACCCACGCCCACCCGCTTATCGGCACGCAAACTTTTGAATTCGCCATGACTCCGGAAAACTATATGCGGGAAGTGGCTCCGGCCAGGACCTTTGGTTTTAAAACCGAGGTAGAACAGCTGAAAGCCGCCGGACTTGCGCTGGGCGGCTCGCTTGAGAACGCCGTGATTATAGACGATGACGCTTTTTTAAGCGCCGAAGGAGGCTTGCGCTTTCCAAACGAGTTGGCGCGTCACAAGCTCCTGGACCTCATAGGGGACCTGGCGCTCACCGGCCTCGGGCTGGATAAGGTGCGCGTTGAGGCGGCTTATACCGGCCACAAGAGCAATGTAATTTTTGCTAAAATGTTAGCAGATCATAACGCTTTGCGTCATGATCGCCATAAGCTATAAGGTTTCTGCATATAGCCTATAGCCTATGGCGCGGCTGGGACAGCCGCTTATAGCAGACATAAGCCGTTTTTGCATGTTATTATTATGAACACAACTAAACCACCTGTTTACACACCCCTGAGGGTGATCTCCTGCGAGGAGATCCTTAAGATCATCCCCCATCGCTACCCCTTCCTGCTGGTGGACAAGGTGGAGATAGTTGAGGAAAATAAATTTTGCGTCGGCACCAAATGCGTGACCGCCAACGAACTTTATTTCCACGGCCATTTCCCCACTAAGCCCATTCTGCCCGGAGTACTGATACTGGAAGCCATGGCGCAGACCGCCGCCTCAATGATGATGTCCCTGCCCCAAACCCGTGGACATTTTGCCTATATCGCCGGGATAAATCACGCGAAGTTCCGCCGGTTGGTGGTGCCGGGCGACGTGCTGAAACTTTTTGTGGAAGTGATACGCTTTAAAGGAAAGATAGGTAAGCTTACGGGATCCGCCTTCGTAGGTTCCGAACTGGCTGCGGAAGCCGACTTCATCGCCGCGATAGATTAGAAGATTAGAGGACTGGAGGATTAGCCATAAAGCCCGCCGGACCCTCCGCTGATTACCATTCACTGATTTTTTGGGAGGAATTATGTCAACAAAAATACATCCCACCGCTATCGTTCACCCTTCCGCCCAGCTGGACAAGGATGTGGAGATAGGCCCCTACGCCGTCCTGGGCGAGAATGTTAAAATAGGCGCAGGCACTTCGGTAGGCCCGCATTCTATAATTGAATTTTCAGAAATCGGCAAAAACAACCAGTTCACCGGCCACGCCTTTATCGGCATGCCTCCGCAGGATTATAAATACCACGGAGAACCGACCCGCCTGGTCATGGGGGACAACAACATCGTGCGCGAGGGCGTTTCCCTGCACCGCGGCTCGCCGGTTACCGCCATAACAACCATAGGCTCCGGCTGCATGTTTATGTGCAATTCTCACGTCGGCCACGATTGCCACATAGGCAGCAATATTATTATGGTCAACTCAGCCGTCGCCGCCGGCCATGTCACGATAGAGGACAAGGCCATCATCTCAGGCCTCGTCGCTATTCACCAATTTACCCGCGTCGGTTCTCTGGCCATGCTCTCAGGCGGTTCAATGGCGAACCAGGACATTGTACCCTACTGCACCGCAAGAGGCGACAGAGCCAGGCCGGTCTGCCTTAACCTGGTCGGACTCAAACGTAACGGCGTCACACTGGAAAGCATAAAATCCGTGAAGCACGCTTTTAAGACCCTTTTCTTCGGGGGTTATCTGATGAAGGACGCCATAGCGCGCCTGAAATCCGAAAAACTTTCACCCGAGGCCGCGCATATGGTCGAGTTCTGCGAGAATTCCAAGCGCGGCGTGGCCCGCCCCCGCAGGAGCGCGGCAGAGCTGCAGCAAGACAGCGCGGCAGTTTAAAACAAGAGTTTTTTATTTTCCACCTGTAACACTGTTTTACCGCATCACTGTCGTACTGTCTTGCTGCCGCGCTGTCTTGCTATACATTATGAATAAAAAGATTGGCCTTATCGCCGGGGGCGGGGATTTCCCGCTGATGTTCGCAAAAGAAGCCAAAAATCTCGGCTACGACCTCTTTGTCGCAGGACTTAAAGGCATCACCCCGAAAGAAATAGAGCAGTACGCGGCCGCTACCGATTATTTCAGATTAGGCCAGATTTCGGGGCCGATAAATTTTTTTAAAAAGGCCGGCGTGGATAAAGCGTTGATGGCCGGCAAAGTGACCCATGTTTCTATTTTCGGCGGTATTATGCCGGACCTGCGGGCGGCCAAGCTTCTTTTTACCCTTAAGGACAGAAAGGCCAATTCGCTCCTAAGCGCCCTGGCCGGCGAACTTCAAAAGGACGGCATAGAGCTTATCAATTCAGCCACTTTCCTTGAACACCTCCTGCCCGCCCCGGGCCTTCTGGCTGGCCCCAAACCGGGCAAGGAAGCTATGGAGAATATAGAATTCGGCTGGAAAGCCGCCAAAACAATAGCGGACCTCGACATCGGCTTAACCATAGTGCTCAGGCACAGCATGGTCCTGGCCGTTGAAGCGATGGAAGGCACTGATGAATGCATAAAACGGGCTGGAGCGGTGTTGCGCGCCGGCGGCTCGGCCACAACTAAACTCCTGCCGGACATGGCGGTGGTAAAAGTGGCCCGCTCCAAACAGGATATGCGCTTCGATTTGCCGGTAATCGGCACCGCCACACTGGAAAGCATGCGCGAAGCAGGCGCGGGCGTCTTGGCCATTGAGGCAGGAAAAACCCTGATCCTGGACAAAACAGCCTTTTTGGCCCTGGCCTCCAAACTGGGCGTCAGCGTTATTTCCATAGATCCCGCCTCCATAACCTAGCCTGCTGTTCTGCGACCTTTCACAAACTACGTTCTTACTAATCCTCGCCCCCTCAAATTTAGTAGAATAATGAACGGAGCGGGTTTAGAATAAGACGTTCGTTACGGCTTCCACCCTATATCCCGCCCCTATACCCTTTTATCGCACTGAGGATCCTATGGCTGACAACACAGCTGACAAGAAGAAACTCCGGTTTGGCGTAGTAGGAGCCGGCAAACTAGGCGGCTTTCACACTCGCACCCTCTCCAAGATGCCTGAAGTGGAGCTTGTAGGCGTCTCTGACCCCAACTTGCTCCGCGCCCAGATGCTGGCCTGGAAGCACAACTGCGTGGCCTACAAAACCGTGGAAGAACTTCTTAGCCAGGTGGACGCCCTTGTGGTTGCAGCCCCCACCGAATACCACGCCGAGATCGGCATAAAAGCCCTCACGGCCGGCGTGCACGTGCTGATGGAAAAGCCGCTAACCAATTCCGAGGAAGGCGCGCGTAAGATGCTGGATCTGGCCGAGACCAAAAAAGTCGTATTGCAGGTGGGCCATTCGGAACGGTTCAACTCAGCCGTGGTTGAAACCCTTAAACACGTCAAAAATCCGCGCTTTATAACTATAGAGAGAATGGGTCCGTATGATCCGCGCGTGGCCGCCACCGGCGTCACATTGGATCTGATGATACACGATCTTGACATAATCCTTACCATGATGGACTCTCCCATCGAAAGCTTTGAGGCCGTGGGCGCCAGCGTCCTCTCCTCGCACGAGGATATAACTAATGTGCGCATTAAGTTCAAAAGCGGCTGCATAGCCGACATCACTGCCAGCCGCATCAGCATGGAAGCCTCGCGCCGCATGCGCATCTATCAGGAAGACGCCTATATTTCCGTGGATTACGTCAGCTCCCGGCTCAAGATCTACAAGAAGAAGAACCCCGTCATCAAGACGCTTAAAGATATCGACATCATCTTCCCTAAACTGGAACGGAAAGAGCCTATTAAGGAAGAGCTTTATCACTTCATAGACTGCATACGCACCGCCAAGAAACCGACTCCCAGCGGAGAAAAAGGCCTCAAGGCCGTAAGACTCGCTCTGGATATAGTGGACTCGCTTAAGCGCTACGAATTGTCCGGCGCCAAGATGCCGGATTCCAGGCCGTCGCTGGCCCGGTCGCTGAGCGATATAGGCGGCGCCACAAAGATGCTGGTGGAAGAGGGACTGAAGAACTCGGGAATAGATAAGTCGTAGGTCTTTCTGCTTTAGCAGAAAGACCTGCCATACGCGGCTGTCCCAGCCGCGCCATAAGCCTTAGGCTGTAGGCGATAGGCAGAAAGGCCGCCGTAAACTGTAGGCTTTTCGAAGTTTCTGCCTATAGCTTATAGCTTACAGCTTATGGCTTACAGCCTAAAGCTTATGGCTTATCGCCTACGGCATAGTTGTATCTAAAATTTATGGCCAATATAATACCTACGACAAAAAATATCCTGGTGGTGGCGGGTGACCCTTCGGGCGACGCCCACGCGGCCAACCTTATCACCGCGCTCAAAGCCAAGGATCCGGAACTCTCGGTAACCTCTATCGGCGGGGTCCGGATGCAGGAAGTTTCCACTCATTTTATCTACAACCTGGTCTCGGTCGGAGCCGTCGGCTTCGCCGAACCTTTCAAGAATTTTTTTCTCTGGCTGAAGCTCATCCGCTTAGTGCGCCGCTATTTGGAAGAGAAGCGCCCAGGCTGCGTGATAGCCGTGGACTTCTACGGCTTCAACCATCAGGTGCTGGGCCTCGCCGCGCACCGGAATATTCCCGCTTTCTACTACATCAGTCCCCAGGTGTGGGCCTCAAGGCCCGGCCGCGCCGCCAAAATAGCCCGCCTGGTTAAAGAAGTATTGGTTATTTTCCCCTTCGAAGAGGAGCTCTACAAAAAAGCCAAGGCCAATGTTTCTTTTGTGGGCCATCCCCTGCTGGATATTGTACCCGCCCCCGGAGAGAGGCCGGCGCTGCCGGAGGATAACGCCTTCAGGATAGGCATACTCCCCGGCTCCCGCAAGTCCGAGATAGCCCGCCATCTGCCGGTATTCGTACAGGCTTTTTACAAGATCAAATCTGTCTACCCGAACGCCAAAGCCTATGTCTTTGCCGTGCCGGAATTTTCCAACGATAAGCTCGTGCCCGCGCTTGAAACCATAGAGAAATACTGGTCAAGAGATATCGAGATCGTACGCGAGCAGGATTATAAAGTCCGCTCCACCATGGATTTAGCCTTTACATGCTCAGGCACCGCGACGCTTGAGAACGCGCTGATGGGCCTGCCGATGATCGTGGCCTACCGGATGTCCAAATTCAGTTTTGCCGTGGCAAAACGCATCGTGCATATCCAGTACATTTCATTGGTGAACATCCTCCTGAAAAAGCCGGTGGTCAAAGAGCTGATGCAGGAAAAGGTGAACCCGGAAGCCCTGACGCAGGAAGCCCTGTCGCTCCTCAACAACCCGCCCCGGATGGCAGCCATGCGCAAGGAATTCCTCGGCCTGCGCGGCATGCTCGGCAACCCCGGCGCGGCCCAGCGTGCGGCGGAAAAAATTTTAAACCATTTGAAGTAACACAGGGCGCCGCGCCCGCCATAAGCTGTAGGCTATAAGCCATAGGCTTTGAAGGAAATCAGTAAGACGATTTTGACAAATGTAAAGTTTCTGCTATATGGCTTATGGCGCGACTGGGACAGTCGCATACGGCCTATAGCAATAATTGCATCTCTTAACTTATGCCTGACGATAAACATCATCGCGTGCCGAAAGACCAGTTCAAAATCCTGGCCAGGGCGCTCTTCGCCTATGTAAAGCCTTATAAACTGCGCTTCATACAGGCCGCTATATCCATGATGTTCCTGGCGGCCATCCGCGGCGGCGTGGTCTACATACTCGGCCCGGTGATCCAGGGCGTATTCATAGATAAAAATCTCGGCATCCTCAAACTGGTCCTCATCGGCCTGCCGATTCTTTTCCTCTTCAGAATGGCTGCGGAATATACCAACGCATACCTGATGAGCTGGATAGGCCAGAAGGTAGTCCAGCAGATCCGCGACGACCTCTTTACGCACATCCACCGGCTGTCCATAGAATTCTACTGGCGCAAACGCTCCTCGGATGTCATGAGCCGCGTCATAAACGACCTCAATAATGTTCAGTCCACCGTGCAGTTCCTGCCGCTGTACGGCATCCGCGACGTCCTTACCGTCACTTCCTGCATGGGCGTGCTTTTCTATATAAATTGGCGTTTCGCCATGCTTTCGCTGCTCATTCTGCCGGTTACCGGCATAATCCTGGGGGTGCTGGGGCGCAAGATGCGTAAGGCCAGCTCCGAGAGCAATATTATAGTGGGGGATATTTCCCACAAGTTCCAGGAAAGCCTGCAGGGAATAACCGTGGTAAAGGCTTTCAATTACGAAGACCAGGCCATAGCCAAATTCCGCGTCACCAACAACGACTACTTTTCCAAGATGATGCGTTATCTGCGCGCCACGGCCATGGCCGGCCCGATCATGGAATTTTTGGGCAGCATGATCCTTATAATGATAATCTTCCTGGGAGGAAAAGCCATATTCGCAGGCACCATGACCACGGCCAACTTCTTCTCTTTCGTGGCCAGCTTCTTCACCGCCTATATGCCGTTAAAGAATATAGCCAACCTCAACGCCAAACTGCAGATGGGCATGGCCTCATGGGAACGTATCCACCAGATCCTGGATGAAAAGCCCACCGTCATCGTTACCTCCAATCCTAAAAATATTGATGTTCTGGAAGGGAAGATTGAGTTCAGGGAAGTAAACTACAAATACCCGTCGCGCGACACCCAGGTTCTTAAAAATCTGTCGCTCACCATCAACCCCGGCGAGGTGGCGGCCTTCGTGGGCCCGTCCGGTTCAGGCAAAACCACCATCATCCACCTGCTGCTGCGCTTTTTTGACCCCATCTCCGGCAAGATACTCATGGACGGCCATGACATGACGGAAGTGAGCACCACCGACCTGCGCTCCCACATGGGCCTGGTCACGCAGGACACCATACTATTCGACGACACCGTCTATAAAAATGTAACCATCGGCCGGCCCGGCGCCTCCTTGCAGGAAGTTATAGACGCCGCCAAAGCCGCGGACGCGCATGACTTCATCAGCGCCATGCCGCTTGGCTACGAGACCATCCTGGGAGAGCGCGGCATCAAACTTTCCGGCGGCCAGCGCCAGCGCCTGGCCATAGCCCGCGCCATAATTAAAAAACCGAAGATACTGCTGCTGGATGAAGCCACCTCAAACCTTGATACCGCCAGCGAGCAGGCCGTGCAGGCCGCTATAGAGAAAATATTGGGCGGACGCACCGTGGTCATGGTGGCCCACCGCCTCTCCACCGTCAGAAACGCCGACAAAATATTCGTGCTGAAAAAAGGCGAGCTGGTAGAGACCGGCACTCATGAGCAGCTTCTGGCCAAAGGCGGCGTTTATAAAGGCCTGTATGAGGCGCAAAGCTAAAGGCTCTTCGAGCCTTTAGCAGTGGTTAGTGAATAGTGGATAGTGTGTAGTGGGTATTTAGGAAACTCCTGAAAGCCTATCACTTATCACTTACCACTTATCACTTACCACTTATCACTGTTTTATGGAAATCGAAGACCTCCTTAAAAAATTCAGGGAATATTCCACCGAAGACACCACCAAGCTGGAGTACGCCTGGCAATTCTCAAAAGACGCGCATAGCGAACAGAAACGCGCCTCGGGCGAGATCTATTTCATCCATTGCGTCGCCGTGACCGAAATCCTGGTAGATTTCAAGATGGACCTTTCCACCATAGCCTCCGGCCTCCTGCACGACATTCTTGAGGACACCACGGTCTCCCACGACACTTTTAAAAAAGAATTCGGACCTGAGATCTACGACCTGGTCATGGGCGTGACCAAGATAGAGACCCTTAAGTTCTCCTCACGCGATGAAGCGCAGGCGGAAAACTGGCGCAAAATGATATTGGCCACCGCCAAGGATATCCGCGTCATCATCATCAAGCTGGCCGACCGTCTCCACAACATGCGCACGCTAAATTTCCTCTCCGAGGAAAAGCAGATTGAGATCAGCCAGGAGACTCTATCCCTTTATGCCCCGCTCGCCCAGCGCCTGGGCATCTTTCATTTAAAATCAGAGCTGGAGGACCTTTCATTCAAATACCTCCATCCCGAAGAATACACGAGCCTCCTGGCCAAGGTCCAGATCCGTTTTGCCATGCGCGAAAAACTCCTGGCGGAGTTCAAGCTGGGGCTTGAGGCTCACCTGGGCACCACCCAGATCCCTCATAGGGTGCTCTCGCGCGCCAAAAATATTTATTCCATCTACCGCAAGATGCAGAAACAGAACCTGCCTTTTGAAGATATCCATGACGCCCTCGGCATCCGCATCATAACCGACACCATCATCAACTGCTACGCTCTGCTTGGCACTGTGCACTCTATTTTTAAACCCGTCATAGGCTCCTTCACCGATTACATCGCCGTGCCTAAGATGAATCTTTACCAGAGCCTGCACACCAGCGTCATGGCCTCCTCAGGAGAAATCATAGAGATACAGATCCGCACTGAGGAGATGCATCATACTTCGGAATACGGCATCGCCGCCCACTGGCGCTATAAGCTGGGAGAATCCGGCTCTGACCGCCACCTTGACGAGAAATTGAATTGGCTGCGCCAGTGGATCGAGTGGGTGCAGGACCTCTCCAGCCCGCGCGAATTTATAGAAAGCTTCAAGACAGATCTGGAGCTGGACCAGATTTTCATCTTTACGCCTAAAGGCGAGGTTAAACCCCTTTCCGCTGGCGCCAATCCGCTGGACTTTGCCTACGCCATTCATTCAGATATCGGTGACACATGCATAGGCGCGAAGGTCAATAATAAAATGGTTAAGCTGGATCACGAGCTGAAGAGCGGAGATATCTGCGAAATAATAACCCGCAAAAATTCTACCCCTAAAAAGGACTGGCTTGGCATGGTGAAAACCACCGGCGCCCGCTCCCATATCCGCAAATACCTGCGCGAACACGGCGAACCCCAGGATTAGATCAGTACGGCAGTACGACAGCCGGACAGCGCGGCAGTGTTTACTTTTCAGATTCCGCCACTTACCACTTATCACTTACCACTTGCTTTATGAATTTTACCGAATTTTCTGAAATTACTCCGGCCAAGGTTGCCGCGCTGAAAGACCGCATAGCGCGGCTAATGATAGATCTGCGACTTATAGAAGAACAGTTTGTAAAGGGCGGGGGTAAGGGCGGGCAGAAAATAAATAAGACGGCAAACGCCGTTCTGCTGAAATATCCGCCGCTGGCGCTGATCGTGCGCTGCCAGCGCGAACGCAAACGCTCGCTAAACCGCTTCCTCGCTCTGAGGGAGTTAGTGGACGAGATAGAAGTGAGGATCTCCCCCGAGACCTCACAGCGCCTGATGAATATCGCGCGCCTGAGAAAAAAGAAAGCCGGCCGGCGCCGCAAGACCATTAATAAATTGAAAGGAACCCGGGAGTGAGCGCGGCGGCGGGGGTGCCGCCGCCTTTCTTACTTATCTATTTTCCGCAGTCACGGAGGCAGGGACCGCCGGTATTGGACTTTTCAAAAATATCGCAAATGCCGTCACCGCAGTAGCCGCGCCGCTCTCCGCTGTTGTCATGGCCGGGCTGGCCGAAAATAAACCCATCCCCCTGACTGTTCAGGCTCTTCACCGGACGTATGCGAGGAAACTCTTGTTTTCGCGCTTCCGCCTGGACGGGCGCGGGAATCTTTTTAGAGGCGGGAACTTCGGCGGGAGCGGTGCCTTTCTTTTCAGGAAGAAGCCCCCCTTCCACCACAGCAGACACGGTGAAATCGCGCAGCCCCTGCGGGTCCACTCCCTTTAAAAATTCCAGCCAGGCGTAGAAAGCCCCGAATTCCCCGGGTGAACTATTGAACGAGGCGCCGTAGACTCCGGAAGCCATGCTGAGGAAAGCTTTTTTTGAGGCCTCGCTCCCGGCCCGATTGGCCGGATGAGAACACGAAAGCGATTTTTTATTATTTCCATAAACCGTCAGAAAGTTATTTACCCCGTCAAAACCCGCTGCCGCCATTTTTCCGGTCCCGCCGCCGCGGTTATCCGCGCCTGAGCAGGTTTCATATTCAGGCGCGGCCGCCAAAAACCCTTTATCGGAGAGGCCCGTCACGCAACCCGCCTTAATTTTAAACGCGAGGCGGCCCAGTTCCGAAAAGTATTCCCGGTGGCCGGGCGTCTTCGCCGCGAGCTTATAGTCTTTATGCGTACGCGCCAAAGTTTCCTCCGGCAGATCGGAATAGCCGTCCCAGGCCCGCGTGTCGGGGCCGGTGTGATAAGCCCCTATCTCATGCCCGGCTTTTTTCCAGCCCTCCAGTTCCGCCATGCGGGACGGGTCGGAGGCTATATACTCGGCGTATTGCGCGCTGAACAACAGCGTCAGCCGCACGTGCCGGGCGTCGGCGAGTTTTATCATCCCCAGCAGCGCCTTACGGGATTCTTCCATTTGTTCCGCGCCGCCCTTAAAATTATAGGCGCCGTTATGGATAGTGATGAAATACTTGGCACCGTCCCCGGCCGACATGGCCGCGCCCGGCAGCAGCAGCGTCAATATAATAATCATCCTTATCATAAGTTTTAAAATACCAAATTAACCCGCCCCCTGCAATTGACCTGGATTTCCCTAATCCTCAATCCGCCGACAAGCCTGCGTCACTGGCGGGGAAATTAGCCCATTGGCTGAACTTTGGGGGCCCTGTCATCCATGGGGCCCATCGGCCTGTGGTAGCCCGGCGACTACGCGCCGGTTCTTCCTCGGCCGATCCTACCCATGGCCGCCACCCCCGGGGATACTGCGTCGCAAAATCGTGTCTGGGTCCAAAGGCATAAATTCAAAGGACTTTCGACCCTGTTACTCGTACTGATTTTGGGATATCATAATAAGGGATTTATGTATTTAGTATTGGTTTAATAAATATGCAATTGGAGCGGGTGACGGGGGATCTGGGTTAGCAAAACCCTCCGGAAGCCGAGACTTGCATCGCGGCGAGGCTGAGGACGGGAGTAGCGGCCACGGTGTGGTCGACTACGGTTTTGCGTTCCAGGCCCCCGGCAGGCCCCGCAAACCCCGAAAGAACAAATAGCAGCCAGTGAAAGGAGCTCATGAAAATACCGCTTATCGCTTTATCTTCCGTGCTATGGCTTTCTGTTTATGTCTCCGCCGGTCCGCAAGCCCCGGACACCCGCGCTTTTTCACCCGACATCGCTCAGGCGCTTGAATCCTCTGAAGCGCAAATTCCGACGCCAGCTGCCGTCCGTGAAGCTATTACGCTTGATGCGACCGCGAATCTAACCCCCGAAGAACTCCGCGCGGTTGAAAATGCAAACAGGGCGCTTACCCTGGCTCTGGCGGGCCGTCACGACAGGTTCGGCCTCATGCCCGAAACTCCGCTCTCAAGGGAATACGCGATTTTAGCGGCCGCAGTGGACCATAAGGGGAGCCTGGATGTCCTACTAAAAGTCATGACCGGCGTCTGCCTTAATAATCCGGGATTTAAACAGGCGCCCAAGACGCACGTCCAGGCGATGATGAGGGGGTTAATGTCATATCTTTCCGGTGGAGGCTCGGCGATAGAATTCCAGGGACGCCATGACCTCGCGCTGCATTTCACCTACGCGGCGTATCTCGACATGGCCTATGGCTACACCCTGGCGCGCTATGCCGCCCTGCGCAAGGAACAGCAGGATTCACAGCAGGACGGGAACGCCTGCGATTATGACGACTACGCGGCGTCTATGCTTGGCGCAAGTTGGGCTGACAAGAACGCCCCGGAACTCGCCGCCTGGCTTAATAAATGGGAAACTGGCGAAAGAAAACTTTACGACATCCCCGCTCTTCAATTCGGCCGCGAACCTCACGGGGTAGGGCCGCAGTCCCAAAAGCTTCGCGAAGTTGACGCCTTTGCCGCCAACCTGATGCGGTAAATAAACTTTAGTCGGATTTACTTATAGAACCGTTTGGCTTCTTTTTGGAAATCCAGCAGATACGGCATATACGGCGCTAAAGCTTTATTGCCGGGGATCTCTTTATAGTCCGGCCCGTGCAGCTTCAGCCCGCCTTTATAAACTTCCAGCGGCATCACTAAAGCGTAATCGTCCTTTATAAGCGCCGAAGTATCCCACGAAAAAGAAGCGACGAAAGACCTGTCCGACCTGTCAAAAAGATCTTTCCCGTTCGAATAATCGTCCGGCGCGTTTTTAACCCCGGCCAGCTTCATCAGCGTGGGCGCGATGTCCATGTGGCTGGTCGCGGCCTTTACAACTCCGGGCGCGCGGCCGGGCAGATAAACTACCAGCGGCACCCTAACTTCCTCCGGGCTGTAAGCGCGATTATGCCCGTGATAGCCTTTTTCAAAGAAAGCTTCGCCGTGGTCGCCCATCACCAGCACCGCCGTGTCCTTTAACCCGCCGCCCCGCTCAAGAAATTTTAAAATATCACCAGCCAGCGAATCTTCAAAGAAAATGGAATTTTTGTATTTATTGAAAAGCGGCGGGATGGTCGCCTTATTCAGCGTCAGATAATTAACCGCGCCGCCGGCCGGCTTAAATTTCTCAAACTCAGCCGGATAACTATAGCTGCCGTGCGAGGCGTCATAGAAAATAAAAGCGAAGTACGGCCTGCCACCCTTGCGGTTTTTCACGAAATCAAGAAACTTCGCGGTTATCTCAATATCCTTGCCCACCGATCCCTCGCCCTTGGGCTGGTCATAGATACCCTCCCTTGGAACGCTCACAAAGCAGGTTTTGTTGAACTCCGGAAAGCTGAGTTCGGCGCTGGCGAACAGCCGCATATCGTAGCCCTGCTCGCTTAGAACATCCATCAATACCGGCCCGCGCCGTTCCCCCAGCATAGAAAACCAGTAATTGCCGTAAAGGCCGTAAAGGACGGAGAAAATGCCGAACCGCGTGCAGTTGCCGCCGCTGTAGTTATCGCTGAACACCGTCGCCTTCTTTGAAAAGGCCCACAGATTCGGCGTTATCTCCTTATCCAGCATGTCATAGCGGAAAGAATCCACCACTATTATAAGGATATTGAGCGGCTTTTTAGGCGGCGCCGTTTCCAGCGCCCGCTTGGGGTAATCCAGCTTGGAATACTCCTTGCTTATATTGACGGTCACTTCTTCATCCAGCTTCACGCCCAGGTATTTACTGGCGAAAGTCCGGATCTTGAGCGGCTGGTATAAAGGGAAGAGCTTGGAATTTCCTGTGATATAAACCTTATCGTAAAGCGTGCCCCAGGCGAACAGCCCTTTATCCAAAACCACCAAAAATAACAGCGCCGCGAGTAGCGGCTTCCATCTCCGACGCAAAACCGCCGCGATGCCGGTATTGCCCGCCGCCGAACGCGCGGCCAGCCTGTAAAACCATAGTTCCGCACCAAGCAGCGCCGCGGCTATGCAAAAAAATAACGCCTGCACGCCAAACCCCTGCCCCAGCGACTGAAGGCCGCCGGGGGTAAATATCAGGTTTATAACCATGGAATTGATGTGGAACCGGAACACCTTGTAAATCACCACATCCAGCACCAGCGTGAATTGTATAAAGGCCATAAACGGCGCGAAAATCGCCAATCCGGCCCTGACAAAATATAGCGCCAGCGACGCCAGCAGCAGGGCGGCATAGATCATTAAGGTATTAGACAGGTAGGCCGCTATGGAAAACGCGATCTCGGCCGGGTGTGAGCCGACGAACATAAAATATCCCAGGCCTATAACCAGAGAGAGCAGGAAATTCAGGCCAAGGAAGGAAAACAGGGAAATAAAACCGTTTTTTTTCATATCTCTGCCAAAAAAAGTCCTCCGAAAGGGGGAAAAATGATATACTAATTGTACTACTTAATCATGAAAATCGCCAAAATAGTAGTTTTCGCGGCTTTTATCTTTTCGTCGGCTGTTTGCCCGGAGTCCTCTATGGCCGGACAGCCCCTGACAGCGTCGGACCTGACAGCCGTCACAGCCAACGACATTGCCTCCCTAACCGGGGACTTACGCCTGCCCGATCCTATCGTAACGGAAATAGTGCCCCGCGGCGGTCTGCCGCCTGTGGTGATAACCGTTGCCGGATTAAAATTCGGCGAAGTTGGCGTGGGCCCGTTCAACATCTACACCCTCCAGAAGCTGTTCAATTTGATCTTCGCGGGACACACCCCCTCCGACCGGCAGGCTCTTGAAAAAGCTTTTGAGGATTTCCCCCGCCTCTACGCCGAAGTTTCCTCCAGGGACGCGTCCGGGGATATCCGCGAACTGCCCGACAACTATCTTGAAGCCCGGCTCCGGGAATTACCCGAATATTCCGTCACCCCTTTTACAATTATCCCTTTCCCCTGGTCACGCGACCCCGCCGACAGCCATGTTATGGTTCCCGCTTTCGCCGCTCAGCTGGCAAAGGTCTACGACACCTATAAGGCCACCGGCCGGCCGATCTATATTTTGACTCACAGCTGGGGCTCCGTCCTGATGCATGACGCCATGCACAGGCTTGCCAAAACCCGCCCGGATGTTAAAATAGACAAATTTATCACTACCGGTTCCCCGTTGTCTCCGGGCAACGTTTTTGCGGCTCAATTCATGGCTATTGAGCGAAGCAAAGAGGGGCTTATGTCAGAAGTTTCCAAGCCCGCCATGGTGCGCTCGTGGATAAACATCTGGGCCTATCGGGACGCTATCTCAAACGCCATCCCGGTCGCGGATAAAAACACCCAGGTTGATATCTCGCTTGAGAAAGTTGAGCCCCGTCTTATAAAATTTATCCTTGCCCACCCGCTCCTGCGCAAGCAGGCATGCAAAGATCTTATAAAACTGCGCGACATGAACGCCTGGCACAAAGCCTATATCTACAATTTTACCGCCGTCCTTGATTCGCTGAAAGAAGACATAAACCTGCCGGTCTTCCATAAAGTGGTAGCCCCGCAGGTTGTAAAAACGCCGCTGGCCCTGGCCATCGGCAACCGATAAAGGGCCTACGCCCGACTAGGTCTTTTTTCACGCCCGCCTGAGCATTTCGACTCTTACCCCGGAGCCGTTATTCCATTAAACTCTGTATATAGAAGGAAAATTATATCTGCGAGGCGCCGCATGAAGAACGCTGTTATCAGGAATATTTTATTTTGTCTTTGTTTCGCCCTTATAATCCCAGCCGCCGCTTCTGACGCTTTTCTGTCCGGCGCCGCCGCGGATTCCATAAACGAACTGGCCGCCCTTAAAGCCTGCGACCTGAGCCGGACGGTAAACGCAGAAGCATTCCCAACCCCGGTGCCTGCAAAGCCCGAAACCGCCCTCACTCCGGTTGTGGTGACCGTGCCCGGCATAAAATTCAATAAGATCGGCTGGGGCCCGTTGAATATAATCGGGCTTAACAACTTTTTAGCCTCTTTCTTCAAAAGCCGGGACCCCCTGGAAAAACAGGCTGTTGAAATAACCTTCGGCGAAGCTGAGTGGCAGGATGAAATGCACACTCAGGCCGAAACTGACGCCGAAACGCTGGAGGCCGACCCCCTGACCGCCAACTATCTGGAACTCAAACTGATGGCGATGCCGGAATACGCCGCGCATAAACCCACCATTATCCCCTTCGCCTGGTCCATGGATCCGGCCGACACCGCGTCAACTATCCCGGCTCTGGCCGACAGCCTGGCGAAGATCTACGACACCTATAAAAACACCGGCCGTCCAATATTTATCTTCGCCCACAGCTGGGGGACCGTACTCTCCCATGAAGCCCTGCACCGCCTGGAAAAAACTCGCCCCGATATCCGGATAGACAAATTTATAACCACAGGCTCTCCGCTTGTCCCCGGCAATCTGTTCATGAAGATGTTCGTGAACATGGAAAAGATCAAAGAGGGCCTGCTGAAAAAGATCTCAAAACCCGCCAATGTCCGCTACTGGAACAATATCTGGTCCTCGCGCGACGTCTTCGCCAACGCCATCCCCGCCGCCGACAACAATCTCCAGATAGACGCCCCCATAGGCGCGGTGGAGCCGGTGCTTATAAATCTGATCCTGCGCGACAAGAGGCTTGCCCCCCAGGCCAGGATCGACCTGCTGAATGTCCGGCATGTCGTAATCTGGCATAGATCTTATTTTTCTGATTTCAAAGTCACGCTCAAATCCATCAACAAAGACATAGATCTGCGCGTCTTCCGCCCTGTCGTGGCTTCCCACGTCCTAAACATGCCCCTAAACTGACCGACACCGGCCTAAAAATCCGGCCAAAAGCGCGTATCACGATTTGGCCTGTCCCTGGAATCACAAAGCGGGAAGCGTGAATCGTCAATCGTAAATCGTGAATAGTAAGCAGCCTGTATTCTGCCTATGGCTTAAAACTTATGCCATAGTCGGTACCGGGCCCCGGAGGTTCACGTGTCGTCTCCCCGGCGAAAGCCGGGGTCCAGCATCAAGAATACCTGGATTCCGGCTTTCGCCGGAAAGACGGATTGGGAAAGACGCGCCGGTGAGACGAACCAACGGGACTTCTCCGGCCAAAAGCGCGGCGGGTCTAAAATTTATATACTCTATGTGGGTCTTACAGATTTCCCACAGGATTCAATAGTAAATGCTTTGGAGCGGGTGACGGGGGATCTGGGTTAGCAAAACCCTCCGGAAGCCGAGACTTGCATAGCGGCGAGGCTGAGGACGGGAGTAGCGGGCACGGTGTGGCCGACTACGGTTTTGCGTTCCAGGCCACCGGCAGGCCCTGCGAACCCAATAAACTTTTACCCAACCTAAAGAAGAACTATATATCCGTTATGGACTTAAAAAAAATATCGCTTTGGCTTGAAGAAGCCGGCCAGCCTAAATTCCGCCTCAAACAAATCACCGACGCCGTCTATAAAAAAGGCGCGGCGACCTTTGACGAAATAACAGCCCTGCCTGAGCCGCTCAGAAACGCGATAAAAGAAAAATTCCGCATACTCGCCATAGAGCCCGAGACAATACTGGAATCCCGCGCCGGAGACGCCGTAAAAGGCTCCTTCTGGCTGAAGGATAAGCAAAAGATAGAGTCAGTCCTCCTTAACCTTTTCCCCGGCAAATGGAGCATCTGCGTGTCCACCCAAGTTGGCTGCCCGGTGCAGTGCGTTTTCTGCGCCACCGGCCGCAGGGGCCTCAAGCGCAATCTCTCGCCCGACGAGATAGTTTCGCAGTACATCTTCTGGGCCAACTACCTGAAAAAAAACCGCCCCGGCGAAAAGATAGGCGGCGTGGTGTACATGGGCATGGGTGAACCGTTCCTGAATTACGAAGCCGTAGCCGAAAGCCTTAAAGTGCTGACCGATCCCGGCCTCATCGGCCTGGGCGACAGACACATCTCGGTCTCCACGGTCGGCCACGTGCCCGGCATACGCCGCTTCGCCAAAGATTTCCCGCAGGTAAACCTGGCCGTCTCGCTGCACGCGGTAGATAACGAATTGCGGTCCACGCTGGTGCCGCTGAACGACAAATACCCGCTTGACCAGATCTCAAAAGCGCTGAAGGATTACATCTACACCACCAAGCGCAAAGTTTTCATAGAATACGTGATGCTTGGCGGGATAAACGACTCGCAGTCATGCGCCAGGCGTCTCACCGACTGGCTGAAAAGCGTGGCCGCGCCTAAATATTTCACCGTCAACATCATCCCCTATAATCAGACCGATCGCGAATACAAAGCTCCCACAAAAGAGCGCGTCGAGGCTTTCTCAAATCTGCTGCTTACCCTCAACACCTCCGCCACCGTCCGCAAAAGCCTCGGCTCGGATATAGCCGGCGCCTGCGGCCAGTTAGCCGGAAAATAAAGTTTTCCGCTTTAAGCTAACGATTGCCATAGGCTTTAAGCCATAGGCCATATGCAGAGTAAAGATTGCTTACTATTTACGCTTTACGCTAACGATTGCCATAAGCTTTAAGCCATAAGCCATATGCAGAGTAAAGATTGCTTACTATTTACGCTTTCCGCTTCCCGACTCCGGACCGCCTATTTACTATAATATGTATATGAAAATGAAGTCTCGCGCGGGAAGATTTTCCGCGCACAGTCAGTCAACCCGGAGGGCGGCAGCATGATGTCCAACACTTTCACCGATAATCTTTCCACGGTGCGCAGGACCAAGATAATCTGCACCATAGGCCCGGCGTCTGAAAGCGAAAGCTGCATCCGCGACCTGATAAAAGAGGGCATGAATGTCGCGCGCATAAACTTTTCCCATTGCAAGCATGAGGAAGCCCTCAACCGGGTGCGGATACTGCGCGCGGTGCGCAAAGAGTTGGATGTGCCTCTGGCCATTATGCTGGATACCAAAGGCCCGGAAGTGCGCATGTTCGGCTACAGCAAGCCCGTGACCCTGTCAAAGGGCGACACGCTTTATATAGAGAGCACCGAGCGCCAGCCTGCGGAGATCACCGACCTCCCGCCTGAGAAGCGGCATTTCTACACCAACCTGCCGCGAATAGACAAGCTTTGCCGGATAGGCACCCGCGTACTACTGCAGGACGGCTTTATAGAGTTGGAAGTCTCACAATTGCACGCCGAATGGCCCGGAGCCGTCAGCCTGCGCGTACTTAACGACGGGAAGCTGAAAGACAGCGCCCATCTGGCTATCCCCGGCGTGCAATACCCCATCCCGTTCATGTCCGAAAAAGACAAAAAGGATATCGCCTTCGCCGTGGAAACCGGCTTTGAATACATAGCGCTGTCCTTTGTGCGCACCGCCAAAGACATCGCCGAAGTGCGCGATATCATACGCGGCGTAAACCCCGATTCCCAGATAAAGCTGATAGCGAAAATAGAGGACAGGCAGGCCCTGGCCAACCTTGACGACATCATACGCGATTCAAACGGCGTTATGGTGGCGCGTGGAGATTTGGGCATCGAGCTGCCCATAGAGGAACTGCCCAATCTGCAGAAGACCATTATCAACCGCTGCTACCTGGCCGGCAAGCCGGTGATAGTTGCCACGCAGATGCTGGAATCCATGACGGAAATGACCTACCCCACCCGGGCTGAGGTCACCGATATAGCCAACGCCGTGCTTGAGCTGACCTCATCCGTAATGCTTTCCGGGGAAACCGCAAAGGGAGCCCACCCGAAACGCGTGGTAAACATGATGGGGCGCATCATAGACCGCACCGAATCCAGCATAGATTATCACACCCTGGCGCGCATCACGCACGACTATGTCAACCGCGATGAGATCACAAATATCATGGCGTACAGCGTGGTAAACACGGC
>SESG01008019.1_pt1 | contig 19649 bp, 44 predicted proteins | sample 3171421 | NCBI WGS metagenome assembly SESG01 (sample SAMN10866946, study PRJNA518727) | freshwater metagenome | biome: subpolar coniferous forest; feature: holomictic lake; material: water; isolation source: holomictic Lake 227, 6 m and 8 m depth | place: Canada: near Kenora, Ontario | collected... | reverse complement strand
ATTGTCGTCGGGGGTATAAAATTTAACAAACAAACTTTGAGCAAACTTTCTCTACAGGCAATCAACAGTATGGAAATCCCTACAAATCAATAGGCAAACTTTTACCACGACCCCACGCCCAAACTCAACGGGCAAACCATGACCCTTACTTGAACCTTTCCCTTTACTATTCCCTTTAAGCAAACTTCCTCTTACATCTACCTCTACCTTTAACAAACTTCCTTACTCAACGGGCAAACTAGTCCCCTACTCTTCCCTGTACACTTCCCTTTACCTTTACTATTCCCTTTAGCAAACTTTACCTCTACCACTTCATCTTCCCTTTAAGCAAACTCCTTCTTCCCCTATTCCCCTATTCCCCTATTAAGCAAACTTTCCTCTTACTCTATGATCTAACTATTACCAGTATATATCAATATACAAACTTTTTATTATACCTTAGTTACTATTAGGGGTTAACCTTTCTACTAAGCTATCTTATCTAAAATAATATACTTTATCTTAAATACATTAGCTATAGCCTCTGGACAAACCCTTCTGATTGATGTCTTTATTACCCTTGGCTAGGTTTTTATTTGTTATTGGTTCCCTACTATTGACTTGGTGTTTTTATTTTCTTAAAATGGATTTTTTAAGTGTGTGCTTTATTAGCAATAAAATTCATACCCTTTTACCTTTTGTTTTTTGTTTTTTTTACTGAAAAGGTACTAATTTTCTTTTATTGTTTTTTTATTGAGAAATTCGCAATCTGGTGGCATTAGTTTTCATGGTAATCACCTTTCCATATCTTAAAGCAATCTCCTTTTCTGTGGTTTTGTACATATACGGTTGTTTTTGTGTCTTGTCCACGCCAAGTAGTGACCCAACAATAAAACATTTTCTTTATCCCTTTATAACTTCCTTCGCTAACGCGTCCATCATCAATAACCCTTAAAACATATCTAACGGCCTGTTCGTCGCTTATCGATTCATCATCTATTTCAATAGATATTTTCCGGCTCATGGCTTAATTCTCTTCCTATACTCTCGCAAACTCTCACCATTGGCTCTCATAAAGTCGTCGTATGCTTCGGGCTCATCGTTCGGGTAAAGCGTGTTAAATTCGATAAACTCGTAGGCAATATCTTTCACTGGCCTGCAAAAATGGATAGCCCCGTCGTCTGTCATTCCGCAATAAATCCACCCCTCATCTCCTACGTGGACAAAGTCACCAAATCGTAAGTCTCTCATGATTCCTCCTGTAAATATTGTCCATGTAGTTCCTGCTTGCTCATATTCCACTTTTCGCAAATAGCAGATATTAAAGCGTTTGCTTCTGCCAAATCATGTGTGATCTGCAAAAACGACTTAGTGGATATAACAACGCTATCACCAAGGTCAATTTCGTAATATGGGCAACCCGTTTCTTTTTCGTCGCATGGTTTTTTTCTAGACAATAATCCGCACACATAACTAAACGGCTGATTGTCTCCTCCTAAGTTTTGCATATGTTTACATCGTTGTGTCATGGCTTCACCGTTATTACCATCTGCTTGGTACTTCTTACCGTTTTAAATATTTCTTCAATTTCCATGCTGTCTTCGTCAATATGCATCATAAACGCTATTTCTTCTTTGCAAGCGTCCTCATCGTCAAATATCTTGTCGCTATACTCATAAAGAGTCTGAACACCGAAATATGGGTCTATCCCATATGTCAGAGTGTACCCAGAAAAACACTCATCACTTATAGTCGTATTTACTTCCATCTCGGGGTCAATGTCTTTCAACTTCGCTAATATGTCTTTAACTTTCATGCTTTTCTCCTTTTTTTACCCAACATTTCGGGTGATCCTTCCAGTCTTTACACTTGAGTGATTCCGAATCGTCTAGTGCCTTATATTTTTGGCATTGCCCGCAGTTCATATCAGCCCCCTTTCTTGTTGGCTTGTCGTGCTTTGTCTAGATAGTGTTCAAAAAGCTCATCGCTTGTTAAAGACCAGCCGTATGTATTTTTACACGCTAATTCTATAGCCTTTCTCAGAACCTCGATTTCGGCGGTTAGTTGGGCTATTTGTGATTCTTCCTCGCTAACTGGAACCTTTCGCCAATATTCGCAGTCTGTCTTTGTTTTTCCTTCTCGCAATAGTTTGGCTGCTAGACTGCAATTCTCAGGCTCATTATTATCTAGGGAGCAATCTGGCATCTCGCAACCGTCTACATAGCAAAGATATTCGTACTTCATCCCCTCAGCCCCCTATTGCGTTTTGCTGGTTATCATTGTCTATAATTCCTTTTGCTTTTCTATAAAAATATGATGCGTCCCGATCAGTATCTTCACAAATAAGGTCTATTTGTTTTTCAAGAATGGCGTTCATGCGTTCTAGTGACGTTATGCGTGTGTTTAGTTGGTTAATCGTGTCTTTTAGCTTATCAACGCTTTCTTGGTTAGTCATTACTGCCCCCATATCTATAAAGGGTTTGGCAGTCGGTAGTGATTGCCATACTTCTTCTCTATTTGATTGTCTACTCATTTTATTTTATCCACCCTTTCATAAGTGGTCTGAAATACTTGAATTAGTCTCTTAGCTCGTTTGAGCCCTGTTACATAGTCCGGGTCGGCTAAACTATACTTTGGGGTATGCTTATGAAAGTCAATATTCTGTTCCAGAAGGTTGAGTATATCCTCTATGGTGTGTTTACGACTATCTCTGAATATTTTCATTTTCATTTCCATTTCCATTTCCATTTCCATTTCTTTTTCCTCCTGCTTTCTTTGTTATATAATACTTATGCCCCAAATACACCAACCATAAACATCGATTTTTTCTGGTTTATGGTACAGAAAACTTGACTATTTCTAGTTTGTTTTGGCTACTATTCCAAATTCCGCAAACCCAACAACAATGTTAGATAATTTTTCAGAGGTTAAGAGAAGGCTCCCACAGTGTCCACATTCACACCTGTAGCGTGATTTAGTCACCCTTTTGGCGAGGCATCCTTTGGAATATTGAGATTGATTTGGATAGGGGTCATTTTAATCCCTCTTCTCTTTCTGCAATGAGTTGGTGTTCACGCCCAACAATTTTAAGCCATATTCGACTATCTTTAGTTTCATAGCAGCATCAGCAGCATCCCTAGCAGCATCAGCAGCATCCCAAGCTGCAGCCCTAGCATCCCAAGCAGCATCCCTAGCAGCATCCCTAGCAACAGCTGCATCCACAGCTGCATCCCAAGCAGCATAAGCAGCCCCAGCAGCATCCCAAGCAACAGCCCCACTAGCAGCACTAGCAGCACTAGCAGCACTAGCAGCACTAGCAGCCCCACTAGCAGCCCTAGCAGCCCCAACATCCCAAGCAGCAGCCCAAGCAGCCCCACTAGCAGCCCTAGCAGCCCCACTAGCAGCCCAAGCAGCATCAGCAGCAGTACTAGCAGCCCTAGCAGCCCCACCAGCAGCAGCAGCAGCAGCAGTACGGTTTTTCTTGGTATTGTTATCTACACACGCTAGAGCCGTTTCAATTGCTTTTCGTGGCCGGCTGTCGTTGGTACATTTTTTCTCGAAGATCTCTAAGACTTGTTGAGCTGCGAACACTGCGTAACGGATATGGTCTTTTCTGTTTAATAACCTAGTGACTAACCAGTTCGCCCATTCCAAGTTATGTGCCCCCAATTCGTTGAATATTGTTCTTAAATCCGTGGTCTTTAATCCGACAACAAACTTATACCCAGATTCACAAGGTCGCAATTCTTTGAACTTCGTCATGTTTAAGTTTTTCATTTCGTTCCTCCTATTGTGATATAGTTGTAGAAACACCACAACTACAATGTTTAAAATAAGTACCTTCTCGGTTTTCTGGGGGTAAGGTATCAGGTTCCGGCCTTACATGCGTGAAAGATTTAGTAAGGTCTTCATAAGAAACCTCCTCTCCAGTTTTCGAGGATTTGCACTTGTTGCCCTTTTTAATCCAAAACATTTACACTTCTCTTTCTGGTGGGTACTTTAGCATAAGTTCTTTCCATTTCAGTTTTAGGCTCTCAGGGGTATTTAGCCCAAACATCCTATATTGAGTTATGGCATCAATAAGGTCTAATACTTCTTGTGGTTTAGATCGAGTTGCCATTATGCCAACACAATCTTTGGGGCGGTTACAATCTTAGCCTTCTTAGTAATTTCCTTTTCAATCTGGATATCACCATCAAGTGTTAGCATAGCCAAGTACTGTGGTTGAAAGCTATTATATATAGCTGCAATATCCCTATTAGATAAACTTAGTAGGTGATTAGCCAATTCCTTTACCAACACACTCTTGTTGATTGTTACTAGCATAGTTTTTACTGGTTCTTTTACTTGTTCTTCTGTCATTTTTTATTCCTCCTCTTGTTCTTCTAGGGTTTCAATAGCGTCCTCTAAAATTTCCAAGCACCCTTCGGCTGACCTCTTGATAAACATAACATCTGTAAGCTCATTATTTAATTCGTCTATTCTAGTTAGAATTGCTTCCCATTGGTTTTCAACGCCCATGAGAGCCGCGTTCAAAGCTTCAATGTCTGCATCCTTCACCTTTGACTCAACCCAGGTTTCAAAATCTTCTTGAGTTTTGAAGTTTAGCCTACTCTTATCTAGCTTTTTCATTTAGTTCCTCCTACTTATTTTATTGTCTAGGGTATCCATTAATTAAGTGCCAGCCAAAATATAAAACTCACCAAAAATATTAATCCCATAAACATTAAACCAAGGGTTAAGTTTGCGCCTATCTCTATCATTTTGTTCCTCCTCTTTCTTTGTTATATAATCCTTATTCCCCAAATACACCAACCCTAAACATGCTAAAATTCTGGTGCATCCGTATCAGTTCATTGATCAATTTCCACTTGGCGATATACAAAGAAGGTAAAAATTTCTTACCTTCATCAAGCAGTTGGTGGATTTTTCTATGATCATTTACCCCAATAAGCACCAAGTTTACAATGTGGTTGTTTAGTCTATTACCATCGACATGGTGAATGTCCATGTGTTTGGTTTTGGCGAAATCCCAAGAAATATTTAGCTTGGTTGCTATCATGAATTTGTGTAGACGAACCCTGACTCTTCTACCTTCAAATATGAATTCAATTTGAGTGTATTTTCTACTTTTGGTGTGAGGTTTCGATGGAATTTCCCTAAGAACATGCACAGGAAGTTTCATTCCGTAGTCAAATTGTTCATAAGTCATCGAAAAACTCATTTCGTTCCTCCTCTTTCTTTGTTATATAATGCTTATGCCCCAAATACACCAACCATAAACATCGATTTTTTCTGGTGAGTTATTTTTGCACTCCAAGGGAAATTCCAATGCTACATTGACCGCCTAGAGGAGTATCTGTGTAAGCCAATTCTATACCAAGCCCATCCGTATCCATGCTTAATCCGTAACTTACCCCAACCCCGTTGTACCCAACTAGAAGGTCTAGTATATCAGCAACTGCTATAGAAACCCCACCTTTACAAGTTAGTGCCCCATCGCTACCGTCCTGTGTAGAGTAAATATTAACCCCATCTAGTACTTTTAACCTAACTCCTGTACTTACTGATCGCTTGTTAGACTCTGTTGCTTTACCTATAATAGTAACCTGTAAACAATCCGTGAACGTGTGACTTATGCCAGCTGTAAAGGTAGCTTCCCCTTTTGGGTGTGCTTGGTAGTTATCACCAAAAACCATTAGATTAAGCCCCATAGAGGTAGTATTGCTTAATTTCTTGGCTATCCCCAATACAAACAAGGTATCAAGAATAGATGAATACTGATCTGGTTCATTACTTATCGCAACCCGTTCTTCTATATTAGCTACTTGGTTTATAACTGTACCTACGGTTAAATACCCAAGAGAGGCATTTCCCATAGTATAGTAAGCATATGTAAGTTGTTGGTCTATACCCGGAAACGACATACCCGCTTGAAAGGTCTTCATACTATTAACTAAAAGCGCAGGACAATAATAAACACTATCGGGCCCCGCTGCACAGATCTCACCAACACCGCCAAGAGCTTGAACCCTTGGGGAAATACCGATGTTCAAGTAGTCATGCTGTAGGTTACCAAACGCCAGTAAAGATACACTTAAAATAAGTATAATTCTTTTCATTTAGTTCCTCCTCTTTCTTTGTTATATAATCCTTATTCCCCAAAACCAGCAACCCTAAACATGCTAAAATTCTGGTAGGTCACTTCACCACCACTTTCTGTACTTTTTTAATTTGCTTCCCCGTAACCGTCGTTATATTAACTACTGCTAAATAAAGACCATGTGGAACTGGAACCCCTAAACTATCCATAGTATCCCAAGAAGCTATATCTGCCCCAACAAATCCTATCAAGGAGCTTGGTATACCTATAAGGGTTCTAACCATTTTTCCCGATTGGGAATAAAGGATAATATCTATCGAACGGGGAACCTCTGTACAAGTAAGGTTAAAGTTTGTACTTCCTCCGAACCTTACTGGGTTAGGGTAGTTGTAAAACCTCGCTGTAATCGATAAATTAGGTGTTGGGAAGAGGGACAGAATACCACTATAAGCATCAAGCATACCATACCCCATACCAGTAGGGTGTGGCTGCCCTAGCAAAGAACTAACATTACCAGCACCTTTAAAAAGAGCTATCTTAATTTCTTGCATAGTGGCCGTCGGTGAGGCTGCCATCAGTAATCCAAGCACCCCACTAACCTGAGGTGCTGCCATGCTTGTCCCGTACATAGAAACGTATCTACCATTTGGATAGGTACTTACAACAGCTTCCCCCACAGAGCATATATCGACATACTTGGAGGAGTAATTAGAAAAGTAAGACATTATTTTGGTTTTTCCAACACTACCAACACCAATAACTTTATTAGCATTTCCGTCATTGCATACAGGGGAAGACATAAATACTTCTAGGTTAGCACCACTATTACCGGCAGCAGCAACCACTATAACCCCATGGGCATAAGCATAATCGATAGCTTCTTGCATTAGCGTGTCTTCATATCCACCACCGAGACTCATGTTTATTATTTTTGCACCCTTATCTGTAGCCTCAATAACCGCGGCAGCAACGTCGGAAAGCCAACCGCTACCATAGTTATCTAGAACTTTAATAGCTAGAATTTTACAGTTCCAGTCGATGCCTGCAACGCCCACACCATTGTTGCCATTAGCACCAATAATCCCTGCAACATGCGTACCATGCCCGTGGTCATCCATGGGATCTTCTGTGTTGGCAATATAGTTATGGCCTAGTACAACTCTTCCAACAAGGTCAGGATGGGTATAATCCACCCCAGTGTCAATTACTGCTATAGTTACGGAGGACGTTCCTTGGGAAGAACCCCAAGCATTTTCCATGTTTTCTGCCCGTAGATTATCTTTTTGCCCTAAGTTATAATAGGGGTCCCTAGGAACTATGGCACTAGATTGCATTCTTATGTTTTTTATTGCATAGGCCACGTCAGGTTGACTATTCAGCTCTTTTAATTTAGCGTCTATGTTCTCGGAGGGTGCTGTAAGGGTGTACACCTGTGCCAGGGGGCTATCCTGCTTAGTAGATACCAAGGATAGGCAAGAGGTAAGTGAAGCTTCCCTTTGAACCGTTTTGTACTTTACGATGATCTCATGGGTGGCAAATAACCAATTCCCCAAAGTCAGGGATATGGTCAAGATTCCTATTATTGCTTTTACTATTTTTTTCATTTGTACCCTCTTTCATTTTGTTATATAATGCTTATGCCCCAAAAGGGGCATAATAAACATTGATTTTTTCTGTTTTAATTATTTTCGTGGCAGGATTGCGAGGAATAGGGAAAGGAAAACTACTTGGCGCTCTTCACCCATTGGGCATGTAGTAATCCCCAGTAAGCACCACACCAACATTCCTTACGCTCGGATTTGGTCTTACCGCAATTTGGGTTGGTACATGGCATTGCTTTCTTAGTTTTCATGTGAAATCCAAGCGTGGTTGGGTAGTTCGGGAACCCACTCGGCTACTCTTGTAGCGGTGAGGAAAAAGATGCCTAAGGATAGTGAAAGTGTCAAGAAAATCAAGAAATCTTCAGTATAATTTTTGTAATTCATCCACAACTTCCATTCAAATTTCTGGCAACATGATCTAAAGCGTGGGGATTCATCATGGTATTTTTTATTAACTTGGTCATTGCCCTATAGGTTTTCGGCTTAGAGCATTTACCATTGGGCATGAGTGTCTGGTGTAGACAATGTAATTCAGTAGAAAAAGAAGTTTCTATAAGCATCTCATGGTTCAATGCGCATACCATAGTTTTATTGCTTGGCATTAGTGCAATACACCCTTCACAATAGCGTTTACTGGGCATTTGGGGTGTTTTCTGCATGAAATCTACTGCACCCATCACAATAGGGAGCTTGTTCACAGAGGTTGCAAAATTCCTGTTGCTTTACTCGTTGTTTCACATCAGCATCATAGCGTTCTTTCCAAGGATTTCTATCCAAAGCAAACTCCTCGATTTCGTAAAAATCATCTTGGTAGTTGTTCATGCGATATCCTCGAATAATTTGTAAGGGTAAGTCTGTTTTTTCAGTTTCTTTTTTGGACCATTACCCTTAACCACAACATCACAAACAAATACTCCACGCTCTGAGTCCCAAATCAAACTCTCGTCTTGAGCTTCTACCTCTAGGGTATCATCGGCATCATCATATTTTCCGTAAACAATATCTTCAATCCGACCAAGTATAGCCATAGCTACGTCTTCATCAGTTAAATCGATTTCTTTGCAGTAACTACTCATTGTAGTCCCCCCCGAAAACTATATCCTTGAAGAGGTTACCTTCTGTGGTTCCCTTTTTTATCTCTGGATACACTAAGCACTTAGTCGTTCCAATACAGGTTGCATCGTTGGCAACACAGTAGTTGCATATGTTCTGTGGGCAGTCATTAGATTCTAGTTTCATTTTGTTCCTCCTCTTTCTTTGTTATATAATCCTTATGCCCTTTTTTTCTTCAGTTTAAACATCGAAATTTACTGATGCTTAGGCTTCACACGCTAGGATTTCTTCGTCTTGGTCTAGAGCCCATTCAGCCACGATTGCTTCCCACATGGTTTCTGTAGGCTCTTCTGTGTAGTCAAATCTTTCACCATCCATCGTAATTCCATCGATAAGTAGTAGGTCTAAAGCCAAATCGTCAACGATGTTGTTATCATTGTCTGAAAAGAAAAACACTAGATCTCTAGTCTTATCATAAATGTATAGATGCCCGTCGTGCTTAGAGGTGTAGAAGTATAGTCCAAATTTTTCTAAGCCCCCTTCTGTAATTGATTCATAGTTATCTTCCAAATCTAGAATTAAGGTAAGTTTGTTCGCTTCTTGGATAATTTTCATAATGCCCCCGCTTCTTTTGTGGCAGCCATCGTGTAATCTAGTTTAATCTCCCCAGGCAATGCTACCTGAACCATTTTTCGTTGTACAAAGAACTGAATGTCGGACAGGAATTTAGTAAGAACCTCTTCTTGAGATAACTCTGGTGTTGTACTATTTTTGTACCTGAGAATCTCTATCAACTTTGTATCAATACTAATGTTACAGCTAACCGGAACTACTACTTTGTTTCCCATCTTTCCACTTCCTTTCATTTGTTATATAATGCTTATGCCCTTATTTTTTTGGAATAAACATGTAATTTTTCTGGTGTATTTTTATTTGATTAGAAAAAGGAAATTTGCGGAGGTTGCTACGAAATTCCTGATAGTTATCGAAAATTCTTATTTGACGACTATTTGATTCTTTTCGTGAAATAGCGAAATCTTAGATCTTTAGCCAAGCGAGTTAGCCAATTATTTGGGACTAGGTTATCCGTAATTTTGGCGAATTCATAGCAAACCAAAGGGGTTCCATTAAAAACTGTTTTGTAAGTGGGTACTGACACATCATCAATGTAGAAACCAAATCTGTTACACAGGAACAAATCTTCTGGTTTCCATAAGCAGTCACGGCAATTTCTACAGCGGTTACCTTCAGAGGCACTTTTCACACCATTGATCACTGCACGAAAAATATCAAATAGGAACCTAGCCGTAGTTAGCATCAGATCTTACTCACAAGAAGACTAGGACAAACCGTTTCTTTTGCCTTCCATTGTTGTGTTACGTCATCAAAAATTTGCATAGAAAGATAGAAATCGCCGTTTAAATCGACGGTGGCATAGTTCAAAATAGTTTTTTCAATTCGTTTTGACATAATTACTCCAATTTCTTTATTTTTTTGTGATGCTTTCTAAGTTTTTTGTTATGTTTCTTAGAAATTTTCTCAACCTTTTCTTTCAATTCAATGACTTCTGCCTTATCCTGAGAACATTGTTGTTCAGCCAATTTGTTGTCTGTCTGCAACCTAGCCGATTCGAGGGCTCGTTTCTTTTCAGAATCAGCCTGTAGGCGTTGCATCAACCAGAAGGCAAAGTAAGCCCCAGACCCTGAGCCAATTACCGCAGCTACGACGCGAGAAACAGCATCAATAAGGCGAAGAATAAGTTGAGCCTCATCTATTCCAATAGGCATCATGACTACTTATTTTTGTCCATCATCATGGTGAAGGCCAGCAACAAAATAGCTAGAATCAAAATCAAAAACACGACCAAAGACGCCATTGTTACGGCCCACAAAACCAACAACAAAGAATCCAACGTGAACACTTGCATGAGAACGGCTAAAATTTCCATTTTTTCCTCCTAAGTCAAAGATTTTTCCTTCCAACAGTTCGGGTAGTCAATTCCTTCCCCACATTCAGTTACCGGGGAATAACTTGCACATCTGCCACAGCAACTAGCCATTGGAGTAGGTTGCGCCTTCCCTCTAAACATCGAACAACCAAAGGTGTCTTGTCATCAAGGTTGTCTAGGGAAATTACACTCGTGAGCAGATCACACCAACCACCAAACATCTCACCACCACCATAGGCTGGATGTCTCAAGGCTCGTTCAAAATTTGTGCAATCTTTGCATCTTTCCATCATTTAGTTTTCCTTTCATTCAGTATAGTGTATCGATAAACCAAGGCATTGTTCTTCTCATCAAAGTACGGGTTTTCTACTCTATGCAGCCCGTAGCCAGTTCTAGCAATCGACCTATCAAGAGAAAGTGCTAATGCCATCAGCGTGGGGAACTGCCCCTCGTCATCACGAGAAGAAAGTAGGCTCATTACACCAAAGTATTTTGTAACTTCACCAACTTTCTCTTCTACCACTTCTTCAATAACGTACTCAGCCTCCCCACCTTTCATCTTGCACTTTATTTTTTTACCATAAAGTAATTCGTGGCTTGGCCCTTGTAGATAAAGTTTAACAGATAGTTGTATCTTAGCCACTGATCAGTCTTCCAATTCCATATAGCCCAAGTAGTACAAACACTTCACAGTTTTGGTAAATCGTCCGAATAGTCGCATTGTATATCAAAAAAAGTCTAAACATTATTTTTTCCTTTCTACTTTTGGAACACTTTGCCCAAAACTTCCTTAGGGGCCAGCAAGTCCACAAACCAGGACTTGCTTCCATCAATGGGAGTTGCTATGAAATAAGGCAAGTATAATTCTGTTCCGTCTTTGCCACGGTTAATAAAAGTAACCACTATGGGCTCTGGAATTGATCCAATATCCCTATCCAAGTCAGCCAAATTCATGATAGAGTCTATAGCGTTTTGGACCATTTGTTGCTGGTCTTCATAGGGCACACTATTCATGTCTAGCTCGAAAAGAGTTTTACATTTATTATCCATAATGGCAAATATATTGAACATTATGCCACCATAGTGATAACGGTATGTTCCCAAACGGTCTCACAAATCTCACAAGTTGCAATAAGAATAAGGTTTCCAGCTTCATCAAGATCATCATTGGTGAAATGCATTGGCCCAGTGCATTCTCTACAGGTCAAAAACACTTGCTCTAAGAGATTTTCTTCTTTCTTTTTCATTTTCCACCTATCTTTCTTTGTTATATAATCCTTATGCCCCTAAAACAAAAAAACTAAACATGCTATTTTCTAGATGTATTCCCTGAGCAAAGTCATGAAAATTTCTACAGCATCATCAACTAAAATGTCTGCTTGCCGGATAGGTTTCTTCAACATCAGACCTTCCAAAGTAGTACACCGAGACAACGCAACATAGAGTTGACCATGAGAAAATGCACCCCAATGCAAATCTAAAAACACCTTCTCGAACGTCTTCCCTTGGCTCTTATGTATTGTTATTGCTTTACAAATAGACAGCGGATACTGACGGAATATACCTATCTCCTCACTCTCTATTCTATTTTCTTTTTCATTAAGTGTGAACTCTATTATTTTCCAATCGTATTTCTCTATACAATAACGACTTCCATCTATTTCGACAATGGGGTTTTTCTCACCGCTACTTAGCCTAAGAAAGTCTATAATTCTTCCAACAGACCCATTAACCCAACGACCTTGTATATCATTATTAAGCATCATTACCTGGGCTCCTGCCTTCAGTTCCAACTTAACATCAGTGGCATAGTAATCTTTAGGTACTTCCCCTATAACATCTGCAACTGATAAAACAGGTGGGGAATCAATACTAGCCAAATAAGCCGTGTTTACTTCACCTGCTCGATCATTAGTCGTTGTTAAATAGATATAGGCATCTTCACTAGACGCTTGGTATTTTGCGTTTACTTTGGAGTTTAACCTAGCTAATGCTCTTGGAGTAAGGGTATTCATTCTTACATCATTGAGTAGATCAATAAATTCCATATCTTCCTTTTGCCGGTAGATTTTTTTAAGTTCTACAAATTCTAAACTTAACTTTTTAAAAGACCTGGCTGAGAAGAAATATTGACTATGATATAAAATCTTAAATATTTGTTCTTCATTCTTGCGAACCACCGGTGGTAACTGGTAAAGATCCCCAATAAAAACCATCTGTACCCCGCCAAATGGGGTATGAATACCTCTAGTCATTCTTAAACATGCATCAATACAATCTAATAAGTCTGAACGAACCATAGATATTTCGTCTATAACTATTGTATCAATGCGGTTAAATAGGTCTACCTTGGAATGGGCTCTAACTTTTTCATACGTAATGTTAATACCAAAGTTAAAAAATGAATGTATAGTCTGCCCTTGTACATTCAACGCAGCAACCCCAGTGGGGGCCAGTACAATAATATTCTTGGTACTATGCGTTTTTGCATAATGCAGTAGGGTTGACTTACCTGTTCCGGCTTTTCCTGTTAGGAATAGGGGGGACTTAGTTTCAGTTAATATTCTTAACCCCTCGTTAAACTCTGGTGTAAATTCTAAATCCATGCTACAGACCTGCTTTCGTTTCTAGTTCTTTTAAGAATGCTTTGATGTAGAACCCATGGGCTCTAGACAGTGGGTTCGTTCGTTGAGATAAGTCTTCCCCATGAGTTTCAAGTTCTTGTAGGGCTTGGAACATGCGGTAAACCTGCCAAGGTGCTAAAGTCATAGAGGGCTTTTTCATTCAATGACCTCATGCTCAATTATGGAGCAAAAATTGAAATCCTGTGCCAAGTTATAGTCCTGTTCCCATCGGGCATAGTCATCGGCTTGGTCCCCTTGCAGGTCTTCTATCTTTTCATAGTCTTGTGGCTCTAGTCCATAAGGAGGCTCTAGTTGTCTAGCGTAGTCAACCTGCTCTTCGTAGACGGCCTTGGCAGCTTGGGCTCGCAGAGGGCTTGAAAAACAACCCAGTGTGACTGTATAGCTATCTTCGTATTGACCAAAGTCTGCTTCTACAATGTATACTTTCATAGCTACCACTCCTCCTCTATTGATTCTTCTTCAACCACTACTTTTTTCTTCTTTTTCTTCTTCTTCTTTTTTACACTAGCATTGAACGCATCTATTTGAGGTTGGTAAATTGCATAATTTGAAAGAACCTCAGGGTTAGACCTACCGACAAATAATAAAACTAATCGAGTTCCTAATGGGGCGTCAATCCCCATAATAGCTACCACGTAAAGACCAAGCAACCAAGGTACAATTAATACAAACATAGCTACTATAGCTTGAGGCCAGTTAATCAATAACCAAATCCCATAGAATATAAACGTAGATAAAAAATAAAGTTTCATTCTATGTTTCCTCGTCTTCTGGAACAAAGGCTTGGTTTACAAGTTCTCTAAATGCTCCGGTGTAGTGCTTGTTCAATATTTTTTCGATAATTTCCAGTCTTTTCTCAACAGTAAGGGTAGTTGCCTTACTCTGTATTGATCTCGTTTTTTCTCTAGTTTTGTTTGCCATTTTAGCCCCCTACTTAAATAATTGGTATTTTACTGATTTTTCAATACTCTTTACTACTTCATGGAACTTGGCCCCAGTGACCATGCATACATCCAAGTTATCCCCCTTGGCCTTAAACTCGGCCTCTGGACTGTGACTAGCCTCTATTGTGTGGAATCTAGCTAATAGCTTTTCTTCCTTTTCTGGGTTAGGTGTTAATCCTCTCTTATCCATCTCGGTCCAGAAGTTTGGATTCAATTCAGCACTCGCCTTGTGATTCATTTTAGCATGTCGTAGTACCATGTTTTATTCCTCCTCTTTCATTTTGTTATATAATGCTTATGCCCCAAAAGGGGAATAATAAACATGGATTTTTTCTGGTGGGTTTTTTATTTCGGTATGAATAACCGCTCAACGCCCTGTTTTGAGCCAGTATCTTTATCAAGGGTGTTATTAACTTCCTTACTCCATATACACTCAAAGTCCTCTGGGGCAGTGTATTCACTTATAAAAACTGAATGCCCTAGCTCTTTCATCAATCTACTCCATTCCCAAAACACATCATGGTTCATCTTATTCTTATAAGAGGTTGTTCCAGCGTAGGGGGGGTCACAGTATATTATGCTATTGTCAGGGATTTCTAAATCTAGATAGGACATATTACACAAAGATGCCCCTTTAAGTAGATGTGCTTGTTTTACAGTATTATTGTAGGCTTCAATAGAATAATTACGTTTACCTTCCGAATCTCTTCGATAACCTCCAAACCATTTACCACCATAACTCAATTGAAAGCCAATATACCCAATTATAGGGTCTCCACCGCTAGTACCCTTTAATGTCTGGGCAAACTTATAGTCTTCTTCTGTTATCTCTATTGGTGGGGTCCAACCATCTCTCATTGCTATTAGTAATGGAATTAAATGGGGGTGTAGGTCATTACCTATTCTTGGATTAGTTACCTTGTCAAAAATATTAGCACCGCCAATAAAAGGTTCTACATAGGGTTGGTCCGGTTTTCTGCCTTTAAGAATAATTGGTAAAAGTTCTTTAGCTAGTTTACTTTTGCTTCCCATGTATTTCATCGGTTAGGCCGCCTTTAATTTCCACATAGTCATCTTCATCGATCTTGCACCGGATTCCCGTTTGTAAACCTCTTCATTTACTTTTTCATAGTTACTAAGCACTTCCCTTAAAAAAGTAGATGTTGGGGTTTTATCATCAGCATAGGCTGTTCTCATGTGCTCCGCAAACTGTCCATGATTCCTTATGCCTTCAATATTAAGCATGGTTATGGCTAGATAGTTTGTTCGTTTATCATCGTTTATTATTTTTAGATCCTCAGCGATGTATTCACATAAATAGGACATCGAATCATAATTTATTAGGTCAAATTTTCTTGTATCTCTTTTCAAAAATTCCGTGGATTTACACAGGTAGTCTTCTGTGTTAAATCCATTCTTTTTGTATTCTTGAAGAACTTCACTTTTATACTCAATATTGACTATTTTGGTATTAGGTTTCTTATCTAATACAAGTTTAACATCCAACCCTTCACTAGATGCCATGGTTAACATAGTAGAGATTTTCTTCGTTGACTTCAGTATTGGGGATAAAATCATTTCTCTAGTTTTATGCTTTGCTGGCGTATCATAAGATAAAGAGTACGCTTTTATATTATGAGTATTTGCATAGGATTTTCTAACTAACCTAGAAGGCTTTTGTATCATTATCCAGTTTTCTTTAAAATAAGGTTCCCCCATTAGCTTTCCACCACTACAGCTCATAATAGACCCTCGTATAACCTCTGAGGATGTCCCACAGCGGGTAGCCATATTGTTTCTAAACGTATTAGAAAATAGAACATCTTCCTGAGTAGATTTCAAATATTGTACACATTCATAGATTATTCCCTTTTTACTTTTGGTCATTATTACCTCCTTTTTCATTTTGTTATATAATGCTTATGCCCCAAAAGGGGAATAATAAACATTGATTTTTTATGGTTTACTAATTATTTTTCCTATCCAGCTGATTGCTGCATTCCTGCTTGTATTTTGGGTACGTTTCTGCTATTTTAGTATATATTTTTTTGTTTAATAACAGATACGCCTTATCAACCCCAACTTTTCCCGCTATTTCGTCTAGTTTATTATCGTATTCAGTTAATTGATGCCTTAAATAGTTAACAACAATTCTGTTTAAAAACGATTTATCAGAATTAACGGTAGCAAAAGATTCAAAATCCTCCCTAGAAGATTTAAAGTAATTGTAGTCATTTACTGCGGAGTGTATTATTATTTTATCTGTACATTGCTCAATTTTTATACTCCAACTATTAACTATAGACAATAACGCGTCTTCTTTAGTTACAACGGCTTTTTGTGCAGATATTTTTCGGACCTTGCTTTTTTCCAGCCATAGTTTAAACTCATCTAGTTTCTCTGCTTCTTTTACCCTTTCTTGTAAGTAAAGTTTAACTGTCGGGGCCGACCTATACATGGGGTTGATGCTTTCACTATCATAACTGTGTAGAAACATCTGGATAGAAGCATCAGTCCAGTTACGCTCTTTTAGTTGGGTTTTTGTGAAAAATTCATTTCGGTCTACACGTGGGGTTTCACTTCTAGCATATTTCATCGGTTAAGCCGCCTTTACTTTGTTATATTAAGACAATGCCCCGATATTGGGAAAGTTAAACATGGATTTTTTCTGGTGGGTTTTTGAGGGGCAGCTACTTGAGGTCATCCCAAGAAAGCATCAGTCTGTCAGAGGTGTTATCATCCCTGTAGAGGTTAGGAAATTCTTCTTTGTAGTTCTCGATTAGCTCTATGCAGAGCTTCAGATTGTCTATTAGTAACTCGGCAGAGGCTTTGATCTGGTTCAGGTCATCTACTATTTTAGTCCAGGCAAATGCGTACAGATTGTCTTCGTCGGTAGTAGTTATTTTCCCTGCCATCTTTTCCATGAACTTTAATTGGGAGTCTATCTTTTTTATTTCTTCTTCTTTATTCGTTATAGTTGATGAGAAATGGTTGTTTATACGTTTCAACATATTTATTGATCTTTGTGAAGACGGTGGACTCCAAGCACCAACAGGGATGGAATCCTCGGTGTACACGCGATACTGCTCTATAAGCACATTGTTGAATAAGTTGGCAATTTCTTGCTTGGCCATTTGGATAGATCTCTCGTTCACATCGTGCCCCGCATCATACAGCTTACGTTTTCGAGCATCCATGAGGATTTCATAGGCTTCTTGAATAACTTTGAACCTAGCGTCAAATTCTGCCCTCTGCTCTGCATTCTCAGCTGCATCTGGGTGGAACTTTTTGGCTAACTTACGATGGGCAGCCTTGATCGTTTTTGGTAGCGCGTTTGATTTAACACCCAAAGTTTTATAGTAATTGATGCGTTCTTCAGACATTGTTAGCCACCTTTTTCGCAGATTTTTTCACAAACGCTCTGAATTCCCCCATAGTCTCAGGAATAGAGAAGAAATCGTCATAGGCAACGCTATACCGCCCTTCTTTATTTTTGGTAAGAGTGGTGTATATTATTTTTGGCTTATCCGGCATGAAGCAAATCGAACACATCCCTGCAGCGTCCTGCATAAAATAAACTATGCTGCCATTGCCCTCTTTGTCTAGGTGTTCATAGGCTCGACGGTATTGAGGGAAGTATTCAAACTCTTCCTTAATGTAAACGATTTCTTCAGATCTCATCGGAGTCTGTACACCCTATCATACAAGTCTATATCTCGTACATCTTCAATAAGTTTAGGTGTGTAGTTGCACGAATATGTTCCATATAGGTTGCCTGTGTATTTATCGAATAATTCAGTAGATAACCCTCGTAATAATTGGTAATCAGCTAATAATTGACTAATAGCTAACATTTCCACAAACGTTTTAGCAATAGGTATGTTCAATGGTTCAGTAGGCTCCTTAGTATCCTCTTCGTAAACCCCCTGATCAAAGTTCTGCCATATGTTCCAGTCTTCATAATCGTCGTTATAGTCTAAACACATATTTATTTTCCACCTTTCTTTCTAGCCTTTTTGTTCTTAGCTTGGATGAATTCAGAGACCTCTTCCACCAAAACTTCTAGATCAGAAACATCACTGTAGTAGGCGTTCTTCCAAACAGTAAGAATTGCTACTATGTCTATGCCAGCTTCTACAGCAGCATCAAAATCATTTTGTAGCACTGAAGGAAAGTCCTGCATTCCTTGGATCTTTTCGGTCAACGCGTAAAACAGTTCTTCTTGTGTTCGTTTTTCTTTCATAGCTACTCCTTTTTCAAAATGCGGTTACTTGATCAATCATAGTTCAGACCTGTTTTTTTGCCATTGCTTTCATGAAGTCCATATAACCGGTATCACCGGATAAGAACCACTCTAAGGCATGGGCTTGTTTAGCCACTCTCTTTAATCGCTTCTGCAACTTCTGAATAGCCTCAAACACGAATATTCTTTCACCTTCAGGAACATCAGATAGACGATCATAGGCTTTTCCATCTGAACTCCAGTCATAGGCTTCCTCCATGAAATTTTCGTTTAGTTCCCGCTGGATAGCGTCTGCTAATTCCCTTATATTACAGCTTAAATATTGGTAGTGACCCCCGCTCATAGTGTGCCCCCCATCAGTGCATTGATAGAAAGAAGGCCGAACAAAAGCATGGTTACCAGAAATCCGATTTTTGTTATAGCAAAATTTCTTCGCTCAAACGGGAGAGAACGGTCATAGGCTATAGTGCCCCAACCAGAAATAAGAGTTGATATAAATAAACACATAGTTAATGACATTACAAAACCTCCTGAAAATTATATTCTTTACCATTAACCCTAGCACCTGTGATTCCGTCCAAAGGTATGTTTCTGAAAGTCTTCTTATCGCCTCGTTTTAGGGCCATCAGGTCAGTTACCATGATAAGTCCATAGTCTGACTCATTGTAAGCCTTATCCCCACCTTTAAGGGTAGATTTGACCCCTATACGGCAAAGCATCTTACGTTGTTCACCGGTTGATCGTTTGATGAAATCAATTCTCATTATTCGACCGTTAGAACTTTCAATAATCTGTTTTGCTGTTTTCATTTTGTTTCCTCCACTTTCTTAGATGTTTATATTGTGCCCACCTTTAAGAAAGTTAAACATTGATTTTTTCTGTTGCGTCTAAAGATTATGCTTTAGTAAGAACTCTGGGCTAATAACCTTGAAACTAATATTCTTGTCTGCGTTCCTTAAAACGACACCTTCTCGTAGTTCGTCAGAATTTAACACAGATTTATCCGTAGCGTATGTAATTAATTCTTCCATTGTTTCTGGCAGTGTGAATGCATCATCTAGTATTGTAACCGTATTTATACCTAGACCCCTACAAAATTCATGCATTTTTTCATTACTAACCCGAGTATTATC
>SESG01023034.1_pt1 | contig 19660 bp, 39 predicted proteins | sample 3171421 | NCBI WGS metagenome assembly SESG01 (sample SAMN10866946, study PRJNA518727) | freshwater metagenome | biome: subpolar coniferous forest; feature: holomictic lake; material: water; isolation source: holomictic Lake 227, 6 m and 8 m depth | place: Canada: near Kenora, Ontario | collected... | reverse complement strand
AATAAATGAATTTATTTGTAAAAAATGGTTTGCAAATAACATTAATGATGCATATTCAAATTATTTTTCAAATTCAAATAAAACAAAAAAATTCAATGATTGGTTTGATGATGAAGTGAAACAATTTTATTTGTTTTATGACACAAATAAACGAAGTTGTAAAAAACCAATAATTTGTGATTCACAATGGATTGAAATTGTTGAATTATGTAAATCAAAAAAAGTAAAAAATCATATTATTTTAGGAATTTCAGAACGTTTACAAAAATTATTTGACGAAGTGACTTATGATTTCTTTTTAAAAATTTATGCAGAAATAATTCTCTTATTAAAAGAACATTCAAGTTATGTTATAAATTCACAATTTTTACAAATGTTATTTACACATAAATTTGGTGTTGGAATCTTTGAAAGATTAATCAACATTGAAGATAATAAAGGCGGTGGATCAATTGGACGAGGCGAAATTGCTTTATTATTTATGTTTGATGATATAACTTGGAATGGTAATCGTTCTGAATATGATGTAAATATACGTTTTCATCAATTTCATGTAAAATCACGCATTATAAAAAATAACTTGATAAGAATGGGCGGAACTGACGATAAGAATTATCATCATAATTCAAATTTTAAAAAGAATCTTAAAACAAAATGCAAACTTTGGCATGGAAATATAACACAAAATACAATTCGAGACGAAGCAAAAATAATAATTGATTCTTTTGGAACATTCGATAAAGGCATAGAAATCTTAAATGAAGATGGCAGAGCTTCTTTAGGAAAAGCACAAGGAATAATCTGTTACAATAAATTTGATAATGAATTTGTCATTTACAAACCAGAACAATTATTCGTAGCGAGTGTTGGAAATGGTGGAAGATTTAATCTCACAACTGATAGAACAATTTCAAAAAAATGGTTAGAATTAATTCATGACTAGGGTTAAAGAGACAATTTCTTGCGGTTGTTGCGTTGTCAAAATTGAAAATGGAATTCCAAAAATCTTATTGGTTCGTCCATCATTTAATCGTGATGTTTGGGGAATTCCAAAAGGACATTTAAATAATGGTGAATCTAAAGAAGATTGTGCCAAAAGAGAGACTCTTGAAGAGACTGGTATTCATGTTAAACTTTTAAAAAAACTTGGAAATGTTTTATGTTCTCATAAATCAGAACGTAAGACAGTTCATACGTGGTTGGCATTGCAAACAAATTCAGAAGAATCAGCAACTCCTTCAGATGGAGAAAATGCAGAAGTTGAATGGTTTACTTTTGATGCATTGCCACAAATTCATATTTACCAGCGCTCGTTGATCGAGGAGGTCATAGAAGTAGTTTATGAACAACTTGGAGGAATTCCTATTACTTTACCTCAATCAATTATCGAAGGCATTCAAGAGGTAGCAAAGTATTATCCAGTCGAAGAAACAAATTGGGTTGTGTTCAAAAAGGAATTGCTTAAGAATTTAAAGCCAGATGATAGGATTAATTTTTCAACTCGCGATCCAAAAACAAAAAAACAATCACTGAATAATTTTGAAAGAGAAATCATTCAATTCTGGTTAAAACAAACTGGTAACCTTCTGACACTAAGGGCATAATTAATTTTATGGAAAAAACAAAAAAACTTTTGCGAGAATTCGTTAAAGAAGTTTTGAAAGAAGACGACACTGGTGGAACAGGTTACGGTGGGGGAGGAGGTGATTCATCAGGTCAAATGGGCGGCTGGGGCTATGGAATGATGAATTATGGCCCGAGCATCAGAAGTTGGGCAATTGATCCATTTCTTGATTTAGGAAAGATTTTCAAAGCATCTGCAATGAAAATTGGAACTCGAGTAAAAACTTTGGGTAAAATTATTGTTGAAACAGTTTTAACGACAGTTGTCCCAGTCTTAGAAACAAATTATAAACTTATTTTTGAACATGAAAAGAATGATCTAAATAAGATTCGTGATAAATATCGAGATGCATTTTCTCGTGTTGATGGTGCATTTACTGAAGATGTGATGATGCTTTCTTTCATGTTGAATCCTTCAAGTTTTGTTGTTGGAAAAGTTGCTGCAAATTCGCCAAAACAGATTTTATCAGCACTTGAGATTTTTTCTCATGGAAATGATAACATTAAGCAATATCTTGATAATGTAAGTAAACGCCTTGAACAGATACATAATGATTTGACTCAAGACATTGATCAATATAAAATAGATCAAAAAGGCAAGTTTGTACCAAAAGGTCAGCGTGGGCCTTACTTGACTCAGAAAAAACGTGATCAATTTCAAAAAGCAGGAATCATGGATTCAGTAAATTACAGTGATCACGCAATTTTTGAGAGTCAGAAACAAGAAACTGAAACAAGTTATATTCAAAAAGTTTTAGAAGATCCAAATCTTAAAAAATTAATTGAATCATCTCCACTTGCACAACAAATGCAAAAAGATGCAAGAAATGTTGCAAATGATTTAGGCAATAAAATTCTTCAAGAAGTAAGGCGAGTTTTCGCTGCAAAAACAATTGAAGATTTGCAACAAATTGTAAAAAAACCATTAGGATCTGAAAAATTAAATACGTTATCACCACAAGAAAAACAACAAGCAGAACAAATTTTAATTACACAAGTTAAAAGTGCGATGAAACAATTTTATATTAAGTCATTAGAAGGCGAAATTAATAACTCACTTCAACGTGGTATTAGTCCAAATAACTTATACATTGCAACATTAAAGAATATGATCAATAAAATTGATCAACTTAAGTAAATCTTCTAAATAAACTTTACAACTTAATTGATTATTGAAATTTGAGGGATAAATTTATGTATGAATCTTTGTTTGAAATTTTTCTTAAAAATAAATCGAAAAATATTCCTTCATTAGAAAAACAAATTAAAGAAAAGGAATATAAACAAAGAAATGAAGCTTATGATGAAGTAAATCAATTAGATAAGGAATTAAAAAAAATAGGAAGATTTAAATTTAAAACAATTACTTTGAATATTCATAATGACAAACTTTACCTTATTGACGTAGGATTTTTTAAATCAAATTGGAAATTGTGTGATGATAAATTGTTGGAAAGACCAAAATGGGAACGTTTTCAACTTACGACAGTTGATTTCATTCTAAAGTATGGATATACCGCAATTAGCGTAGCAATCTTAGAAGCTTTTAATTTAATAGAACGACAATTACAAACAGAATTAGAAAAGGGAAAATAAAATGAGCAAAGATAATATTCCAGTCGCCGATATGCAACCAGATGAGTTAAATGCACTTAAGTTAGTTGTAAAGGAATTTGTTGAGCGTTTAACTGTCATCAAGAATGAACAAGAGACTCTTAAAGAGGATGAAAAGGCTCTTATTGAAGAGTTTAAGGAAAAGCTTGATATGAAGACGCTTAAGGCAGCTTTACGCGTTCTTAAGATTCATTCTCAAATTGCACATAAAGATACATTTGATAGTTTCATGGAAGTTTTGACTGAGAGTTGATAATAAAAAGGTGAAAAGATGACTGAATATCTTAAATCAGAACCATTTTCAGTATATTTGGGTACACAAAATTATCGTAATAATTGGGATTTGGTCTTTAAGAAGAAAGATTCAAAAGAAAATAACGTAGAAGAAATTGATAATTCTAAAAAAGATTTAACTAAACCCACACAATAAAAAAGTTAATGTGAACGATAAACAAATAATTCTTTCTTGGATAAGGTATAACATGGCAACAAATAGAAAATCAAGAAGTAAACGTCATGAAAAGATCGAAATTGAAAATCATCAAGAAGAGATTAAAACTTATCCATTAAATCTTTCCAATGAAGAAATTATTCATCTTCGTGATTTAATGAGTATCTTATTGCCTCCTGATGGAATTTTGACGTTAAGTCAATCTTTGGCAAATAGTACAAATCGCTCAATGCTTGAAACAAAAATTTGGGTAAAGTTAACTGATTTATGTAAATCTGTTGGAATTCCTACAGATGATGCAGCTCCTGATTTTGCAATTGGAATGACTGGGATGCCAACATTAACAGTTTATCAATTACAATCAAATGAAACTACGGAAAAGTGATGAAAAATTATAAAGTTGGACAAGTTATTTTTGTAATTGATTCTGAAAAAAATTCAGTAATGCCTGGAAGAATCATTGAAGAAATAACTAAAAAAACATTGGAAGGGGATCAAATTCAATATAAAGTTATCTTTGGAGTTGATCCCAAAAATACTGTTGATCTTTCAACTATTAAAGGTGAGATTTATTGCTCTTTACACGACGTAAAGAAAGTCTTATTTGAAAATATTTCAAAATGGGTTGAATCACAAATTCAGAAAACAGCAAAAGCAACAATGGCATGGTATAAATTTGATGCGCTTTCAACAATTCAACAAACTGAACAAAAACAAGTTGAAGTGCCTGAATTATGCATGCCATCAATAAATTATGACGAACCAATAATTCCAGAAGAACCCATGATGATTGAAATTGCTCCAGGTCAATTTGCAAAAGTAAAATCAATTGGTATGGGAAATAAAACATCATGTTGAGATTCTTAATTTGTGGATCAAGAACGTGGACAGATGTTGGGATAATTAATGATGTGCTATCAAAACTTCCAAAAGATTCAGTTGTGATTCATGGTGATTCAATTGGAGTTGATACAATTGTTGAAGTTCTTGTGAAAGAAATTGGATTAAAGTCTGAGAAGTTTTCAGTGACAAAGGATGATTGGGTCACACAAGGGGGCGGAGCCGGCTACAGAAATAATCATCTAATGTTAAACAAGGGTGAACCACAAGTTGTGATAGCATTTCTTGATCCACAAAATGAATCACAAATTGTAAAGAATCTCATAGAACTTGCAGAGTCTTATGGGAAACGTATTGTAATCATAAATAAAAAATAATTTTTGTACTGTTAATCACATAAACATAAAGGAAAAAATGTTACATTTAGTAAATTGGTTGGGCAAACGTGCATGGAAAATTGTTCTTTCACCAAAGACAGTTGTTGTATTTAAAGCTGCTGGTTTAGCTCTTCAAGCATTTCATGAAGTTGAAAATTATCGCAATGTACAACACAAAGGTCATAAAATGGGATTTAGGGTTAATGATGAGTAAAAAAGAACTATTTGCACTTTTAATTGTACTTTGTTTAGCAGCTTATTGTTTTGTAATAATAAATGATTTTTTTGATCAATATTATCAATCACTTGCGAATTCTATTGGAAATAAAAGTTTTTGACAGTTTGTGTACAAGTAATTTGTATGTGATATAAGTTACTTATGAAATTAAATTCTCTCAAATCTAAAGATTCAAAATTTTATAAATTCATTAGAATATTTCTTTTAATGATTTTTATGTTACCCATTACAGCAATTGTAACATTATTTTGGTGGGAAGCAAATAATCTTAATGTAAATAAAGTGATGTATTTATTTTTTACAATATTCTTATCAAAATTTTCAGAGTATATGATGAAAGAAATTGCTGAAATTGAATTTTTATGGTTTGAAGAATGTGTTGATGCATTTATTGATTGGATAATGTGATGAAAATTTTAATAATTGATGGAATGAATTTTGTTCATAGGGCCAGGGCTGGTTTTCATTCTGGCGAAAATTCATTAATTTTTCACTTCTTTAGAAATTTACGAGCCCAAGTTGAATTTCATAATCCAGATAAAGTAATTTATGTCCTTGAAGGAAATCCAAAACATCGTCATGAAGCTTTACCAGAATATAAAGCAAATCGTGATCTAAAACAAGATGATCCTGAATTTGAAAAGAAACAAGAAGCATTAAATAAATTCTTTTCACAATGTAATAAGATTCATGAGATTTTAAGTAATTTTCCAATTGAAATTATCAAGCATCCAGATTTTGAATGTGATGATACAATTCATAATTTATGCATTGAATATTGTGAAAAAAGTAGTGAAGATAATGAAGTAACTGTCGTATCTTCTGACACAGATTTCATTCAACTCTTAAATCGATTTCCAACTGTTTCACTTTATAATGCAATTAAAAAAACATATATTTTAGAACCGACATATGATTATGTAACTTGGAAGTCTTTAAAAGGTGATGCTTGTGATAATGTTCCTGGACTTCCTGGAATTGGTGAAAAGACTGCGACAAAATTGGTTGAAGATCGTCAAAAGTTCATCAATCACTTTATAAAGCATCCAGATCACTCTTCCTTATTTGAAAGGAATATCAATCTAATTAAATTGCATGATTTTTCTGACAGTGAATTAGAATATGTCTTAAAAAGTCAAGGAACAAATAATTTTGAAGAAGTGAAAAAAATATTTACTGAATTTGAATTTAATTCAATTGTGAATGATAAATCTTGGAAGAAATTTATAAATACATTTGAAAATGCATCAAAATAAATTTGCAATGAAATAAAATAAATCACTACTTACAAATATGAAAACATGGAAATTTGTTCTTGGTGTTATTTGTGCTTCACCAATAACAATTTTAGCATTTTTATTTTATGTTTTACCATTTGGAATTATGAAATGGTACAAATATGTAGGTTGGCGTGAACTTGCATTTGTTTGGCGTCTAAATGAAAATTGTCCAGTTTGGTTAAATTCAAAATGGAAACATTGGTCAGGCGCAGCAATTGGAAATATAATTATCATAAAATCACTTCCAGAAGAGAATCTAAGCGCAAAAATAACTTTTCAACATGAATTAATTCACGTAAAACAATGTATGATTCTTGGTTTACTTCAACCTTTGACTTATTCATTATGTTGGCTTTGTGGTACAATTCTTAAGAAATCTATTGGTCATACTGATGGATATTTTGATTCAATATTTGAAATTCATGCAAGAAGATGTGTTGGACAAGTTATAGATGTTATTGGAATAACTGAAAAGATTCAGCAATTTAAAAAGTGAGTGGGTATACATGCCAAGTATGAGTGAAATTCGATGGGGACAATATTCTTCTTATGAAGGTCCTTACTTTATTGGAAAAAATAAATTAAATTTTGAACCAAAAGATTTACTTGAAAAAGCTATTTTGGTAACAACAGAAGCAGAAGGTGGAAGTGCTTCTAATGTTAACATGTATGATTCAGGTATTGTAACACTTGGAGCGATTCAATTTATTGATCGTGATCAATTTGGTGTTTGTGATTTAATTGGAGTTGTTGCAGATCGATGTGGAATTGATTATGTGAACAATTGTTTAAAATCTGCTTTGTTTATTTCAACTGCAACTTTTAAACAAAATGCAAAAAATCAATGGAGATTTTTTCTTGATAATGGAAAAACAGAAGTAAATACAACACCATTACAACAAAAACTTTATTTAACATGTAATGGCAAGATTGGATCTTATTCATCATCTGCAATTTCACATGCAAAAATTTGGTGTCTTGCATTGGCGTCACTTTTTGATAATGATGATGCATTGGATGCACAAATTAAATTTACAAAACAAAGAATAATGTCTTTTTGTTTTGGTTCAGCAAAAAAAATCTATAGTGATCCTGATGCAACTGATGATGGTTATCAAGGAATGCTACGCGCAGCGATTGTTTCATTCTGTGTTAATAGTCCTTCAAATGTTTGTAAAGCAATTACAAATTGCAAATCAATCTTTCCAAGATGGTCAAAACAGTGGTGTCTTGATATATTGCATGCTATTGTTTTTGTTGGTGTGAATACTTTTAATGTAAGATATAATGCAATTAGACCAATTCTAGAAAAACAATTTAATATTACGTTGCCTCAAAAAACTTTTGATCTTACGAAAAAAGAATGGCAAATTATCAATGAGACAAATAATACGTCACTTGATAATTTTATTCCTTCTCCGATGCCAATTCCAGTATATGAACCAGATGAACCAAAAGATGACATCATCTTAAATAATGATGCAACAATAATAGATTTCTTTATAATGATTTTCAAATTTTTAATGCAATTATTCGGGAGTAAAAAATGATAAATTTAAAAGGTTGGCGAAAAGAAACACCAACAATGAAAGCAACAATTGTAGAAGATCGTAAGATTGAAAATTTATTTTCAAAAAATAAGTTTACACAAACATCAAATTCTTATGGATTGGTTGATTTAAGACCATTTTGCTCACTAGTTGAAAATCAACGAGAGCTTGGATCTTGTACAGCAAATGCTGCAGTCGGTGGACTTGAATTTCTTGAAATTGTAAATGGGATGCAATACGTTGATCTATCAAGACTTTTCGTTTATTACAATTCAAGATTATTATTGAATGATACGAATAACGATTTAGGATGTTATAATTCAGTTGTTATGGAAACATTAAAAAAGACTGGCGTTTGTGCAGAAAATACATTTGCATATGATACGAGCAAAGTCTTTTTAAGACCAACTTGGGAAGCTTATCGTGAAGCATATGCTCATACAATTGTTGAGTCGTATAATATTCCTGAAGATGCATCTTTACATGAAAATATCAAAATTGCATTAAATGGAAAACATCCAGTCATCTTTGGGACTCCAATTTGGAAGGAATTTGAATACACAGGAAAAGAAGGACAAATATATATTCCAAATAAATCATATAAAACAATTGGTTCACATGCAATGTTAATTGTTGGTTATGATTTAAACAAAGGGAAATATATCGTTAGGAATAGTTGGGGTCCTTATTGGGGTGAACAAGGTTATTGTTATATGCCATTTGAATATTTAGACGTTGCTGGTGCATCTGATTTCTGGGTTCCAACATTGTACGAATGATATGAAAAAAGAATTAGTAAAAGAAATTGTAATTAGCGACATTCCAACATTTTCTTATGAAATTTTTAGAAAAGATGGAAATGGAAGTTTTTGTTATGATAATGTTGTTTTGTTAATAGATTATCAACATTTAAAGAAAAATAGAAAAATACAAACGCTAATTTATGACTTTGAATTGAATAGTTTTTTCTGTTCTAAAGATAATGATATTACATGTCATTTAATTTGTGCAGCAAAGACTAATGTAAAACATTCATATATTGAATTGAAAAATAAAATGAAGGAAGAAAAATTTTAAAATGAAATTATTAATGATTTGTTTATGTTGTTTCATATCATGTTGTGGGCCAACATTAAATCCAAAGCCCTCGCCCTGGCCCCCTGTTGATGCAATTGATTGTGCAACGGCTTGTGCAAAAATGCAACAATTAAATTGTTCAGAAGGAAATGATGTTGCTGGACCACGTGGTACAAAAATAACGTGTACGAATTGGTGCATAAAAGAAATTACAGAATTTTACGTACCACTTAATCCAAGTTGCATCAAAAACATTACGAATTGTAATCAAATTGAAACAACTTGTGCAATCGGTCGCTTAAAACCAATTCTTTAAGTGTATTTTTGAAAATATTGTGATAAAATATTTTCAAATGTCTAAAACAAATAATCAAAAAGTTGCATGTGTAGTTGTTCGCAACAAAGACAAATTTCTTTCAGTATCACGTAAAGATAATTCAACAATTTTAGGATTTCCCGGCGGAAAATGTGATGAAAATGAATCATTGCAAGATTGTGTAAGGCGTGAATTAAAAGAAGAAACAGGTCTTGATGTTGGATATTTGCAATTGCTTTATGAAGGCATTTGTATTGATGAAAAATCAAATAAAGAATATGATGTTACAACATTCTTAGCGAATGATTTTAAAGGCGAAATAAATACAAAAGAAAATGGCGTAGTTTCCTGGGTTACATCAGAAAAATTATTGTATGGAAACATTGGGAAGTACAATAAAAATGTCTTTGATGTTATCAAAAAAATAGATCAATACGATGAATTATTGAATAGTGATTCAAGGCTTGTAAAGTCACTAATAAAAGTTAATGAATTGAAATATAATTTTAAAGATTATATTGATCGAAAAGAAAATGCAAAACTAGAAATTCAATTATTGATAAATCAACTTAATGAATTAGGTGATTTATTTAACATAGATCATTTAAAGATAATTAAACAAAAATCTAATCGTGATGCTTATTTGAATTTAAAATATGTATATGATAAAGGGTTTTTTAAAGATAGAAGTGGTTGGAGATTTATATTACGGACTTTTGCATATAGCTATAAAAATGATAAAATTGACTTTTATAGTGAAAAAGAAGTAAATTTAGATGAATTACTAGCATTGTATGATTATAAAATTATTTTAGATAGAATTTTAGTAAATATTGAACTTCTTAATAATCGTTTTGTAAATAGTTGATGAAAATTTGAAAACTTTAATTTATAATCTTTTAAAGAGGAAAATGAATCTTAAAGCAAAATTTGAAAATCAATTTCGTTATCTTTCTCGAATTGATTCGACAGAATTACTTTGTTTATGCACAAATGTTGCAAAATCTGTTGCTGATTTTGCAAACAAACCAACAAAATTAAATGCATTAAAATATGCATTTGAAATAATGCAAACATTAAATGCAACAAAAAATTATGCTGATGATTTTTTTTCAGTAGGTTATTTTCAACCATATGAACCTGCTTTTAATAAATTTATTGCCGAAAGTATTAAGCATTTTCCTTACAAAATTTATAAAACGCAAGCTGATAATATTATTGTAAAAATTGCAAATGTTTATGGCGAAGAAGTTGGTTGGACATATTCAGTATCTGATAATTCTGTTGTAGATGGCGTTTATGTTAAAGCAGAACGTAAAGAAATTGCAACTGAAAAAATTAAACGTGCGCTTTGGGAAAAAATAAATTATCGTTCTATTGTTATGGAAAAGATGCAATCAAAGAATGATGATTTATATGATACTGGAATTCTTTTTAAGAAAGATGATGATCTTGTAGGTCTTCATTCCAAAAAAGCTGATGAATGGTCGGTTAAACTTAAACGCTTTATTGATAAAAAGATTCCAAGAACGATTTTACTTTATGGTCGACCTGGAACTGGAAAGAGCACAATTGCACAAGCAATTTCAAATAAGTTAAATTTGAAAACTTTGCGAATTCGTGTTGAAGATATCTCAGACTTTAACAATAACGTTATTTTTGAAGCAATCAATATTTTCAAACCTGATGCAGTAATTCTTGATGATCTTGATCGCTCTTCGTCTCAATCTCATCTTCTTGAGGTGATGACGAGATTTCATAATCATGTGATGCTTGTATTTGCAACTGTAAATCATAGAGATTCACTTGATGAGGCTCTTATGAGGCCGGGGCGGTTTGATATGATTGAAAATGTTCGTCGCCTTGATGATGAAGTAATTAAAAAACTTCTTGGTGATGATGATAATGATCTTGTTGAAAAAGTAAAAGATTGGCCTGTTGCATTTATTGAAGAGTATGCAATTCGTCGTAAAGTTATGACGAAAAATGAAGCAATTTCATCTCTTAACGAACTTCAAAAACGAGTTAATCGTCTTGAAAATGATGATGATGACGTTGAAGAAGAAGATTACGAAGAATCTTCTGAAGTAATTGAAGTTAATGATGAAGATTTAGAAGAATTATCAGAGAGTGTTGAAAATAATGAAGAGGTTCCTTATAGTGTTAAGCGCTTTCTTAAAAAGAAAAAAGCAATTAAAGGTAGGCGTTGGAAATTCTGATGAGTGAATTTGATGATTTTGTTTATTGTTTCAAAAAATTAATTCCTACTTTGAAAAAAGAAGAGATTGAAATTTATGAATCAAATAATAAAGTTGAAGAAATTGTTCATTTTAAGATTGGTTCAATAAGAAAAGATTTATTTGATTATTTTGCAATTATTGAATATACGCCAAATGTTCTTTTTGAATATAAGATTTTAACTTCTAAAGGATTGAATTGTCATGCAAATGATTCATACATTAGAAAATATTCAGAAGAAATTGTATGAAAAATAAAACTGAAATAATTATTGGCAAAATTTATAAAATTCTTGTAAATAGTGCTTTTGCTAAAAAAAATCGATATTTGTTAATTTGTGATATTGAAAATGATTGGGTTGAAGCAATGACTGCAAATGGTAAAAAAAGATTTCGATTAATTTTGCTTCAATTAAATACAGAGAAAATATTTTAAATAACATCAAATACTTATGATCATCGGTAATCACACGATGATCATCAAGAAACTCGCAACGAAGCCAAAAGGTGTAACTAGATTTCAAACACACAAAGATTGTTTGAAATATTCAAAAGATACGAATTGTATCATCATTGATTTTACTGAATATAAATTACTTCAATTAATATCTCAAACAAAATTTAGTGAACGTAAAATTGTTCTTCTTGATATCTTATCAAAATATCAAAAGGGAATTCTTACGATTGGTTGGGAAAATGGAAATCGACCAATCTTTTCAACAATAATTCGTTAAACATTTAAAAAAATTAGTGTACTTTCAGTTTAGCAATTTAACATTCTCTTTACAAATTAACTGAAAGGTAAATTTTATGAATCTCGTTGGTGATGAAACGCCAAAAATAACATCTATTTTATTCAAAAAAGAAGCACGTGAAGAACTTTATAAGGGCTTAAAAATTGCAGCTGATGCAGTTGGCTGTACAATGGGACCAAAGGGAAAGTGTGTCATTATTCAGCGTAATGGAACTTCTCCGATTGTAACAAAAGACGGGATCTCTGTTGCAAAATCAATAAATTTAAAAAATCCAATTCATCGAATGGGAGCACAACTTATAAAAGAAGCTGCTGGAAGAACAAATGAAGTTGCCGGAGACGGAACAACAACTGCAACTGTTTTAACAGAACGAATGGTAAGTACAGGCATTAAATTACTTGCTGCAGGTTATTCTTCAACAGAACTTAAACGTGGACTTGAAATTGGCACGAAGAAAGTTGTTGAACGATTAAAACTTATTGCAAAACCAATTTCTACTGATGAAGAAATTACGCAAATTGGTACAATCAGTGCGAATGGTGATAATAACATTGGACAATTAATTGCTGAAGCAATGGGTAAAGTTGGTCGTGACGGAATTATCACAGTTGAGGATGCAAAAGGAACTCATACTTCAATGGAAGTTGTTGAGGGAATGCAATTTGAACGTGGTTATCTTTCGCCATATTTCGTAACAGATTCTGAGAAAATGATTGCGACTTATAACGATCCATTATTGTTCATCACTGATAAAAAATTATCTCTAATTAAAGACATCATTCCAATTCTTGAAAGTGTAAAACAATCTGGACGAGCGCTTCTTATCATTGCTGATGAAGTTGAAGGCGAAGTTCTTCAGGCACTTATTCTAAATCGAGTTCGCGGACAATTTCCAGTCGTTGCGATCAAAGCCCCAGGCCATGGGGCAATTAAGACTGCTGTTCTTCAAGATATTGCTACGTTAGCAGGAACTTCTGTTTTTAATTCAACTTCTGAAGTGAAATTCGAACAAGTTACTGCGCAGATGCTTGGTCACTGCAAGAAAATATCTGTTGACGGGAAGCAGACTACTATTGTTGGAGACGGTCGAACGGCTTGTGCAGTGCACCAGAGGGTGCAAGAGCTAAAATCTCAGCTTGAGGATGTTACACTAACTACGGAAGAACAATTTATTCTTCGAGCAAGAATTGCAAAGCTTTCATCTGGAGTCGCAATCATTAAAGTTGGTGGAACAACTGAGATGGAAATGATTGAAAGAAAATTTAGAATTGAGGATGCATTAAATGCGACTCGTGCTGCTGTTGATGAAGGAATCGTTCCCGGTGGTGGGACGGCTTTATTAATGGCTTCTCGTGCACTTGATGAATTAAAAGGATTAACTCCAGCTGAACAATTCGGTGTTTCTATTGTAAAATCAGCATGTGATGCACCAGTTAGAATTATTGTTGAAAATGCAGGAGCTTCACCGGAAGTTGTATTGGAAAAATTAAATACGCTCGAATATCCAATTGGATTTAATGCTGCAACTGGAATTTATGAAAATCTTTTGTTGAAGGGTGTCATAGATCCTGTCAAGGTAACTCGATGTGCTCTTGAAAATGCTGCATCTGTTGCAATAACTTTCTTATCGCTTGATGCTGTAATATTTGATGATGAATCTAAGTAAGAAATTAAATTTAGGAGAAAATTATGAATAATAGTGGAATATTACCAGGAACGACTGTAAAATTTACAAGTGATTCACGTTTGCGAAAGATTGCAAAAGATGGTGTTCGTTCTCAAAGTAGCATGAATGAAGGAATGATTATTGGAGAACAAGCAGAAGCAGTTATTACGCAAGTTTTATCTGATGGTTACATTGTTTATTTTAAAGAACATAATCTTGTTGGTTGGGTTTACAATTATGAATTGTATGTAAAAGATCCAAATGCAAAGCCAGAAAAATTAAATTTCGTTAAGGTATAGTAAATAAACATAATTTCCATTCAAGTCTTTAACGTTGTGATACAATATTTATAAAGGCTTGAATGGAAATTTGTATGCTGCAACAAGAATTAAAAACAGGTCAAATTTTTAAATTAAATAATGAATTAACGCTTTGGCCAGTTTCTAAAAATTCAATTGGCACATCATTTAGCAAAAATCCAATTTTAGAAATTGGAGATATGATTCTAATTTTAGAATCTTCTGAATTATTAAATTTTTCAAATAAAATAAGAGTTTTGACAGAAAAGGGAACTGGATGGGTTTCTTTATATGCAGATTTTCAAGGCGTATGAGATAATTTTAAATCAACTAAATGCATCCAATTGATGCCAAGTTTTGTAAGTACTTTTACAAAATATGTTTCATGAAACTTACCTTTTTTAATTTCTAGAATAAAGATAAAATCAGTTTTTGATATGAAATTATGTTCATTACATGAATATTCGCTTGCATCATATGCAGTTTCATAATCTAAAAATAAAGGTGCATAATCATATTTTGTTTTGCACATATCACCAATTTTCATAAATCACTTATAAGACTTGAAATTAATACTGAGGCAATTATATCATTTTCAAATAAAACATCACATTGATAAAAAACTTTATCTATTTTTAGAATTATGCCTTTTGTACCATGTTCTATTCTAACTTTTGTTCGTCTTACAATATCATCACAATTAATATGTGTTCCTGTCCAAATATCAAATGCTCTTACTTTTTGAGAGATACAAAAATTCAATTTATAAGTTGCTCTCTAATTGATCATCATACATCATTTGTATTTCACCATCATCAAATAAAATTGTATAAGGAAAATTTTGGTTATTATCAACACTTAACACAATGGCATTCATATTTTGATGACGATCATACCATACATTAAAAAAAAGAGTTGTTGTTTTTAATTTAACTTTTTGAGAAATGCAAAATTTATTTTTCATCTTCAAATTCTTTTAAAAATGAATCGTTAACTTTGACAATTACATTATCAAATAAAACAATATTCACAGTTAATGTAGAATAATAACTTAAAATTATACCAATTGAATTTTTTGCAATAAAAATTAGTTCATTATTTTCATTGCACCAATTAATGGAATGTATCATTTTAACTTTTTGAGAAATACAAAATTTCATGCAGGTTTTCGTTTAGGTTTTTTAGAAGCTTCTTCAAGTTCCATTTTCAAAACATAATCATTCCATTCTTTCAAATAAAGATCATAATCTGGAGTCTTGATTCCTTCAGGAAGAATCACATATGTTCTAAATCCTTTTATATTTTCATTTCGCATATCAACAATTTTAAGAATTACTTTTGAAGTATCTTTTAATTGAGGAAATGCATCTTTTTCATCATCTGTTACATCATATGATGATTGTTCTATATCTAAAATCTCAGTTGCATTTCGTAATGCATACCAACTTACCCAAACTGGAAATCCACGAAATCTCCCAACAATATGAATTCCATTTTCATCAATAACACAATTGTCAATATGACTTTTTGGTGTTGGAATCTTACGAACTCCACATTGAGAAACAACTCGTTTCTTTAATTCAATGGGTGAATTGCTCATTTGTTCTTTTTACCCAATGAACCCTTTGGACGACCTCTTTTGCGTTTAAGTGGATTTCCATCAGAATCTATCGTAGGTTTAACTTCACCTTCAATTAATTCAAGTTGTTCTCGCATTTTATGTTTGCTTAATATTGGTTGATTGTCACCAGGAACCCATCTCCGTGACTTATCAGGAATTTTAAATGTCAAACCTTTTTGTTGACCATTTAAATAATTGGTGCAACCAAATTGCCATTTATTAGGATCCCACAATCGCACATGACCATATGCAAGATGACCCTCAATTGGATTGATTTCTTCAATAATCCAAACTGTTGTGTCTCGCCAAGGACAATTTGTATATTCAATAAGAAGTTTCCCACCAATTGGAACCATCAAAACGCCATCTACAACAGCATTATCAAGATGAGAAATATCAGGCTTCCAACAATCTTTCTTTTTGGGTTCAAGAATATCTTGAAGTTCTTCTTCTTTCATTTCAATTGGTTTAAATTCTTCAATTATTTCAGAAGTAATTGCTGTTAAACTATTTTCAGTGATATTTTCCATTAAGTATAATGTATCACATCAGAAGAAAATGTTCACTTTTATATCGCTAAGTCAATAAATTCAAAGTGTAATTTAGTTGTTGTACTTGTACGTATGAGGTAATATATTCTATTCACGATGGCCAAACAAGGTCTAGTTGTGCAGAATCAATAATGATGTTGCATATAAATTCAATGTACGTATTTTAGGTGAATTAAATTTATGAGTAAGAAAAGTCAACGTGTTCAGCAGAATCATAACGTAGTTGCAGTCGCAGTAAAGTATCAACCAGTTGAAATCAAAACTATTGATGAACTTGCTCTCTTCTCTGAAGAAGAACTTCGACAGCGATTTGTGACACTTTCTGATGAACTGAATAACAAGAGGTATGCTCCTGGGTCTGCCCAGGCCGCCCCTTGGGAAATTGAACTCGCTTATGTTCAGCGAGAAATGGAGATTAATCAGCAACGCAAAGCTAATCATCGTGATTATCTCAATAAGAATCGAGAATCTTTTAGGTCATACGATTCTATTGATGAGAATCTTCTTCCAGAATATCAGGGAAATACGCCTCCTCCAAATTGGTCTTAATTAGGAAGGGGAAATTTTTAAATGAGTACTACTCCTCATCATGGTTCAGCTTTAAATCTTAAAAAGAAAATTGAAAATTCAAGACTATTTGAACATGATACAGTAAATTGGTATTTGAATAAGATTCAAAAGCACGCCATTAATGATCATAATGCATCATTGGCTCTGTTTGAACAATATAATGATGCACAAGGAAAATTAAAAGAGGCTCTGAAGAATAAGTTAGTTGTTTCAAATTTGCGACTTGTAATCTCAATTGCTAAAGGATATCGTAAATCTGGCATTGATATGGAAGATTTAATCCAAGAAGGAAATATTGGATTGATGAAAGCAGTTGAACGTTACGATTACAAGAAGGGATATCGATTTTCAACTTATGCAACTTGGTGGATTCGTCAAGGAATTGGTCAATATATTTTGAAGTGTCGAAAGACAATTCGACTTCCAGCTCATGCTGCTGGACTTCAAAAGAAGATGATTAATGCATCTGAAAAGTTTCGTAATGAGAATGGAAGTGAACCAACTGCTGAAGAACTTGCAGAACTTTTGAAGTCTTCAGAACAAATTGTGAAGGCAACGCTTCAATCTGGTCGTCAAATTATTTCGTTATCTTCACCATTATCAAATGGTAATGATAGTGATGTCACAATTGGTGATACGATTGTTGATACAAATCAGAATCCTTTTGATTCACTTGCAGAATCAGAATTGATGAAAGTAATTCATGGTGTATTACATGAACTTTCTGCGAAAGAATCTGCAATATTGCGTTTACGATTTGGTATTAGTGAAGATGCAACAAATAGTGCAGAATATCCTATCACTGAGGAAGAATTGACAAATGTAATTCTTCATGGTGAAGGATTGAAGGAATCTATAATATAAATTGAAGGGGGCATTAGAAGTGCCCCCTTCATCCTCAATTCAGGAAGTTTCATTCATGGATAAAAATCTAAAAATCTTTTCACTTTGTTTGGGAATAGTTTTAGTTCAATTGCTTTATATCGCAATCTTCATGTAAATTTAAGAGAAAATATAAAATAACATGTCAATGCCCAAAGGTAAACGTATCAAAATTGGTTATGCAACAATCACAGATGATTCTGGAATGAATTATCGTACAATTGCTGAAAAGTTAAGTGCAGAAGGTCATGATATGAATCATGCTTCAGCAAGAAATTGGATGTTACGTTCAATGAAAAAGTTTGCACATGCTCTTTCAACTGCAAAAGGTGAAGTAAAAACAGAAGAAGAGCTTGATGAAATTGCACGATCTCCAGGATTTCAATCAGCAATAAGTGAATTAATTCAAAAACTATAATATGATTATTGGTGATTTAGTTAAAACGTTAGATGATAAATATGTTTATTCAAGAAAACAACAGGGAATGTTGTCTAAACACAAAATTCCAAAAGGAAGTTTTCTAACTATTTTAGGTCTTTGCGATCCAGATTCAACTGGAATTTATATGGTTGAAAATTTTTGGCATGATGCAATATCAAATAATGGAATTGTCATTATTGATTGCTCAAAACTTCAAAAGTTATAAGTTAAACAAATTCTTAACCCAAGTTTACAATTAGATTAGTTCAAACAAAAGCAACACAATGAACAATCCATATACACCTTCAATTTTAGAGCGAGCTGAAAAAAATAAAAAGCGTCATGAACGTAAATATCTTCGCCCACAAGCATGGAAAGAATGGATTGAAGATGATTATGAAGAAAAGAATGAATTAAATAAAGAATCTGAAGAAACAAATGAAAATTAAACTCCCATTTACTGCAAAAATAAAATTGGATGATTTGTTGATGCGAAGAAAACAGTCTTTGCAAGAATGGATTTTACAAATAGGATTTAATTGCAGATCACAAGTTGTGACTTATTGTGATGCATATTGTATGGAAATTTCAAATATAAAAGATGTTGAAGATATTCTTTTAGCAATTGCATTAGAAAAATAATTGAAAACTCTCTTTCAAATAAGAACTAAAACTGTTTTATGGAATTTAATGCCTGGAACGCCTGGTCATCATGCATTTAAAAATGGATTTCTTTGTAAGGATGAATTTGTTTTTGTTTTAATGCAAGACAAAAATGGATACTGTAAAATTATTTCTAGTTTAGGTATTGGTTTTGTAAGCTCAATTTATTTAAAAATATAATGTTGTGTAAAATAAAATCTAAAACAATATTATAGGTCCCACATCCAGCTTTAGGTGGTGATGCCCTTCCAAATGGATGTCTTGAAGAAGGTGATTTGGTGACAATTTTATCCAAAAATTTGGGAGACTATTATCAAGTATTTTCAAAATTTGGATTGGGAGTTATTTCCAATTATGGTTGGATTGAATTATGAATCTATATGAAATTACATCCAATAATGTAGCACTTGTACGTCACATTGGTGAAGTTGGTGAAGGTAAATATCTTAAAATTGGTTTATTAAATCAAAAAGATGTAGTTACTATTTTAAATAATTTTGGTAAACAATATGTTACTGTTTATACTAAATTAGGAATTGGTATTGTTGATAAAGATTTTGTAAATGAAATTTCATAAATTAAATCATAGAGCAGCTTTATGGAATAATACAAATAATAATGAAACTATA
>SESG01031441.1_pt1 | contig 19663 bp, 17 predicted proteins | sample 3171421 | NCBI WGS metagenome assembly SESG01 (sample SAMN10866946, study PRJNA518727) | freshwater metagenome | biome: subpolar coniferous forest; feature: holomictic lake; material: water; isolation source: holomictic Lake 227, 6 m and 8 m depth | place: Canada: near Kenora, Ontario | collected... | reverse complement strand
CAAGGTAGGACGGCGCATTTCACCCGTTGGGGAAAGAGATGGATGCGATCAAGGATCTGAATCTTTTGCGGGAGATCAGGGGCTGAACCCGTGCGTGCCATTTCACGAAATCCAGAGGCCAGTTTCTCGACCGCTTTCACGCTCAGTCCCTGCACCTCGCTGGTCATGATTGAAGCGGATGCTGTGCAGATGGCACAGGCACTCCCTGTGAATTTGGCATCGGTCACAGCGTCATTTTCTATCTTGAGGGCAAGGGAAATTTCGTCACCACAGAGCGCATTGTGCCCGTCGGCGGTGTGTGTAGCACACTCCATGGGGCCGAAGTTTTTAGGGCGCTTCGAGTATTGCAGGAGTACTTCCTGATAAAGTTCGTTTTTATCCATGGAGTTGATCTAACGGAAAAATGACACAGCTTCGCGTAAGATTGCAACCAATGCCTCCACCTCCGCCACGGTATTATAGAGATAGAAGCTCGCACGACTCGATGCGGGACTGCCAAGTTTCCGCATGAGCGGCTGGGCGCAGTGATGTCCTGCTCTGAGTGCGAGGCCTCTCTCGTTGGCAAAAAAGGCGACATCGTGTGCGTGAATTCCTTCCATAGAGAAGGTGACAATCCCCGATGCTCTCGTCTCGGGACCGAAGAGATGGAGGCCTTTTATTTCGCGTAACTGTTGGGATGCAAGATTGGCAAGCATGACCGAATGATGCTGGACATTGGCAAGGCCAACTTCCCTTAAAAAACGGATGGCCTCCCCCCAGCCAGCAGCTTCAAGAATCGGAGGTGTTCCCGCTTCAAACCGTGCCGGTGAATCACGGTAGATCGCCGGCTTATCGTAGAACGCACGATCCACCATCTCGCCGCCGTAGAGGAACGGAGGCATCGTAGAGAGTAGTGCGATTCCTCCCCAGAGGACACCTATGCCGCTTGGTCCACACATTTTATGAGCAGAGAAGGCCAAAAAATCGCATCCAATTTCCTTCACATTGACTTCCTGATGACCAACGCTCTGGGCTGCATCCAGGAAGGTTATGACTCCCTGCTCACGGGCCAGTTGGCAGAGTTTTTTAGCTGGATTTTCAAGTCCCAAGGTATTGGGAACATGGGTGAAGGAAAAAAGTTTCGGGCTCTTGGAAAGGAGGGTAGCGGCAGCTTCCAGATCAAGACTGGTGCCATTCCCGAGGATGGGGACATATTCAATGCGTGCCCCAACCTCTCGGGCTAGTTGCTGCCAAGGCAGGAGATTGGCATGGTGTTCCATCTCGGTCAGCAAGATCGTATCTCCCGATCCGATGTGCTGGCGCCCCCAAGTGTTCATCACGAGATTGACGGCCTCCGTGGTACCACGCGTGAATATAATCTCGCTCTCGGATTTGGCATGAATGAGCTGGGTCACCTCACGCCGAGCCTGTTCATAGGCATCGGTTGCACGCTCGCTGAGCAAATGAATCCCGCGATGGACATTGGCATACTCGCTTTCAAGGAATCGACTGATTCGCTGGATCACTCGATCAGGCTTTTGGGAGCTGGCCGCGTTATCGAGATAGATGAGGTCATGTCCATTCACCTTCTCTTTTAAAAACGGGAATTGATCGCGGATCGTCGAAATGTCCATGGAATCTATACTCTATGCGGGGTTGATCTGAAAACTCCAGCTTGGTGAAAGATGTTTTCTGGATCGGGAAATCCTAATAGACTGCCGAAATGCAGCCCATCCAGCATCTGCGCCGAGATTATGATCATGACCCACTATGCGAAGCTGCCCTTGCCGCCGATCCTGTGATTCAGTTCCGAGCATGGTTCGACGAAGCCCGCGATGCTGGCATACCCGAACCGAATGCCATGACGCTTGGTACTGCGGATGCCGCGGGGAGGGTCTCCTCTAGGACGGTCCTGCTGAAGGCCTTTGATGAGCGGGGATTTGTATTCTTCACTAATTACGGAAGCCGAAAGGCACGCCAGATTGCCGAAAATCCTCAAGCCTCACTCTTGTTTCCTTGGGTGGCTCTCGCTCGTCAGGTCGAAATTGCCGGTCGAGTGGAAAAAATCTCCACTACTGAATCAGTCGCCTATTTCTTGAGTCGCCCCTTTCTGAGTCAGCTTGGTGCTTGGGTATCGGATCAAAGTTCAGTGATTTCATCACGCCAGATCTTGACCGCTAAATTCGAGGAACTGAAAAATCGTTTCGCCAGTGGTGTGGTTCCCAAGCCCGAAGGGTGGGGTGGTTTTCGCGTGATTCCTGAGACGATGGAATTTTGGCAGGGAGGGGCATCGCGCCTCCATGATCGCTTTCTCTACACGCGTTCTGACATGGGATGGAAGATAGAACGCTTGGCGCCATAGGCTGGAATTCAAAGAGCCATCTTGCCATCATGCGATAAATATCTCCTGAGTCGGCATGACTCGTGCTAATCATTTTGAATGAACAGACCGCCCCTGCATCACACGCATGAGTATGGTGGATTTAGAATGCGCCATGGACATGCGCTTCCCTTCGGCGTCAGTCATGTGCCGGGTGGCTTGAATTTTTCCGTATTCTCCTCGCATGCCACGAGTTGCACAGTCGTTCTCTTTCGCAAGGGAGAATCTCAGCCCTACGCCGAGATTCCATTCCCCCCTGAATGTAAAATCGGAGATGTCTATGCAATGATCGTCTATGATTTAGACTATGAGGATCTGGAGTATGGATTCAAAATGGATGGGCCTAGTAACGCAAAGGCGGGACACTACTTTGATCCTAAAAATATTTTACTTGATCCGTTTGCCCGTGAGATTTCAGGGAGTGAGGAGTGGTTGAGGCCCAAGGCCGTGCAGGAGATTTTTCCTCACAGGGCAAGGATTCCCTACGATGATTTTGACTGGGGGCATGATCGTCCAATCAATCTGCCGGTGCAGGATCTTGTCATTTATGAAATGCATGTGAGGGGTTTCACACGACACCCATCTGCCGGGGTAAGGCATCCCGGTACCTATCAGGGCATCATCGAAAAAATTCCTTATCTCCAGTCCATCGGAGTGAACTGTGTCGAACTGATGCCGATTTTTGAATTCGATGAGGGTGAGAACACAAGAATCAATCCTGAAACGGGTCAATTGCTCTGCAACTATTGGGGCTATAGCACGGTAGGTTTTTTTGCCCCCAAGGCTGGTTATGCAGCCACTGCCCATCACGGAACTCAGGTTCAGGAGGTCAAGAATCTCATCAAGGCGCTTCATACCGCAGGGATCTCAGTGATCCTTGATGTGGTTTTTAACCATACGGCCGAGGGTGATGTGCGTGGCCCGACGATTTCCTTCCGAGGTCTTGACAATCAGACATACTACATGCTCAATCCCGATGGCAGCTATGCCAACTACACGGGCTGCGGGAATACACTCAATTGCAACCATCCGGTCGTTCGCAATTTTGTGGTTGATAGCCTTCACTACTGGGTCTCCGAATTCCATATTGATGGATTCCGATTTGATCTTGCATCGGTTCTCGGACGCGACCGGAATGGCCATCCTCTTTCCAACCCTCCCTTACTCGAAGGTCTTGCCCTTGATCCGATTCTTGCAGGGTGTGATCTGATCGCCGAAGCGTGGGATGCTGGGGGACTCTATCAGGTTGGGAATTTTCCAGCTTATGGCCGTTGGATGGAATGGAATGGTCATTACCGTGACGCGGCCCGCCGATTTCTGCGAGGTGATGCAGGTGTGGTCGGTGACATGGTTCAGGGAATTTTGGGTTCTCCCAACCTCTATGCTCCCTCAGGTCGTAAACCGACGGCCTCAGTGAACTTCATCACCTGTCATGACGGGTTCCCACTGCGCGATCTCTATTCCTACAATGACAAACACAACTTGGCTAATGGTGAGCAAAATCGCGACGGGGCCAATGACAACTATTGCTGGAACTGTGGTGCTGAGGGGGAAACGGATGATGAGACCATTCAGGAGCTTCGTTACAGACTGCAGAGAAACGCCATGGCGCTTCTCTTTCTGAGTCAGGGTGTTCCTATGCTCTCTATGGGAGATGAATTGAACCGCACCCAGCTCGGCAATAATAACGCCTATTGTCATGATGAACCCTGGAACTGGCTTGACTGGACAGGACTCGCCCAATCTGTGGATGAAGCCGCTGAGTCAGGGAAAATGAACCATATTTCTGGGCTCAATCGATTTGTTTCTCAGCTTACAAAGTTTCGTCGCCGTCACAGGAAACTCCGTCGGTCAGACTATTTTACCGGAATGGATATGCAGGATTGCGGCTATCCAGACATCAGTTGGCATGGCACCCGTCCCTGGACACCTGACTGGGGGCCTGACAGCCGTTCCCTTGCTTTTATGATCACGGGTGAAATGGGCCTTTCATCGGGTCCAGAGGCAGATTTTATCTATGCGGCGTTTAATATGTGGCATGAGCCGATCACATTCGGACTACCCAAGCTCCCTCCCGGAATGCGCTGGCGGCGGGTCATGGACACCTCAAGATCTTCGCCAGATGACTTTCTGGAACCTAGTGTCGAACAATTGCTGAAGAACCAATCTTCTATGACGCTCCGTGATCGTTCCGTGGTGCTGCTGATAGGCAACCGTACCGGACGCCGCGGGTAAGGCTTGTGAGATTAGCGGAGAGCCGCGTTGGCCTACGGTCGCAGTAGGCAACTACAGCTTCCCTTCGCCGTCTTGCTCTCCAGCCAATTTTGCGGCGCCATAGAAAATGCTCTAAATCAGGTTGTTTTTACAAACTGCTTAAAGACCGCGTTTGCTTCCACGAGGGTCTCCTTGCTGCCAATGTCGAACCAAGTTCCTGGGACATTCCAGGTGCCGACTTTGACACGACTGTAGAGCCACTGAATGAGACGGCCTGGTTGATCGGCATTATTTCCCTCTGCGATGTAGGTATCGATCATCGGCAGGACATCGGAACGGTAATAGTAAAGAGCTATACCAGTCTTGGTAGTCTGGGGATGGGCTGGTTTTTCTTCAAAATGAGTGATCACTCCTTCTGCATCAACGGTGACATTATTATACTTTTTGATCTCTTCAAGATTGCCAACATCGTAGAGAGCAAGGGTGGCTGGGAAGTTTTTGGCCGCCACGGCAAATCCCGGCACAGGTTCGCTGAAGAGATTGTCCCCAGCCACGACGAGGAGATCCTGAAAACTGATATTCTGAGTCTTGAGCACATGGTGGATATCACCGATAGCACCAAGTTTGTCACTGTCGCTGGTGGAGCCGTCATTGACGATGGTAAACTCCATCTTGGGTTGACTGGCCTTGTAACCGATTGCCCATTCTTCAAAGGCTTGGGCAAATTTGTTGTTGGTCACCACATAGACGCGATCGATATCAGGGATCGGGGCAAGATTATCGAGTACCCACTCGATCATCGGCTTGCCGGCTACTTCGAGCAGCGGCTTGGCTTTGTTTTCAGTAAGGGGATAGAGGCGAGTGGCGTATCCGGCAGCGAGGATGAGAATATTCATGGAGTGGTTGGTAGCGGGGAAAGCGTCTATCTAATGCAACTGGCTTAAGGTTGCCAAGTCATGATGAGATTTAATCAGCGCTTTGTTAATGGTTGATATACAATGGAAGCCTTACCAAGAATGCCGCAAAATCCCTCCATTGAACTGGTGGTCGCTCGCCATGAAGAAGATCTTCGTTGGTTGCGTCGCGTGCCGCACTCCATTCGGATCTCAGTCTACAATAAAGGAAGGACTCCCGCTCTTCCTGATGGCCTCTCGGGATCAGCGAGGTTGAGAGAGCAAGAACTTCCCAATGTAGGACGCGAAGCACATACCTATCTGACACATCTCTTCGAACGCTACAAGGAACTGGCTCCTACAACCATTTTTTGTCAGGGACATCCTTTTGATCATGCCCCCGATTTTCACAACAGGCTTCGTGCGCTTGCAGGGGGAAGAGAGATTCCGGAGCCATTTCTTTGGTATGGATTTTTAGATGACACGGATGACCCATGTGGGCAGAGGCTCTTTGTCCCATGGAGCAAGAATCCAGAGCGGAGGGAGCTTTCTACGGGTCAGCTTTTTGAAGAACTTCTCGGGGAAAAGTCCCCTTCCTGGTTTCATTTTCGAGGAGGGGCTCAGTTTTGCGTGACGCAAGAAGCGGTCATTCAAAGATCCCGTGAATTTTATGCCAGGGCATTGAAGTCAACTTTGGAAAACCCCGATGCAGCACATTCCATGGAGAGGTTCTGGGATCGGTTCTTTGGGCCTGCAATGATTGATCCTGAATCCCTGGATTCAAACGGAGTGAAATATTGGAAGAAAATACGCAGATTCGATGAGGAGGCGAAGCAAGAATTGCCTTCAGTTCCGATTGATTCCGTTTGAACTTTTTCCGATAAGGGGCAGATTGTTCTTCGATGTCTCGCAAGAAAAAGTCGAAAGGAATCCCCCCTTGGTTGATCGGATTGATTGTGCTGCTGCTTGGAGTGGCCGCCTTTCTTAGTTTGCGTCAAAACTCCTCTGAGGCCTCCCTCAGAACTATTGAGGAATTAAATCCCGAACTTTACTATGAGAATGCCAATTCACTCCGTGGCAATACCTACAAGATCGATGTTACGATCGACTCTTCGCTGGGAAACTCGCCAAGCATGGGGAGGCTCTTTTCAGTTGCCGCAAAAAGCATGGATAAAAACGGGAACCCGGCGATCCTCCCTGTTCTCGTCCCTGCACGACTAGGTAGTCTGACGATTCAAAAAGGACAACATTATCTTATGAAGGTAAAAGTCGTTGATAACGGTCTCCTTCAGGTCGAGGAGGCTGAGAAACCATGAACCGTATGAAAAACTCCCCCCGGTTGGCACTCTGCTCCCTCGTTTGGCTGATCATTGGCACCGCCCACCTTTGGGCCCAAGGGGTGCCCAACGCGCAGACGATCCACGAGACTGGACAGCAGTATAAGGAGGGCAATCCTCTCATCGGTGCCTCCGATAATATGGCCATTTGGAGTCAGGCAATGTTTGAGGCTAATCTCAAGGCGAAGAAGAACATCGTCGATATGAAGCCTAATACATTCCTCTCCATGTGGAATAATCCTGCCTTTGCCGTGCAGTTTGAGAAGTTTTTGAGCGCTCCCGCCGAGACATCCGATGATGCCAAACTCTACCGCCAGAGAATAAACAAAATCATGGATCTCCTTTCACCGGGAAAAGCCACCAAAGCCAATCAGGATGAAGCTTACAATCTGCTCCCGCTAGCCTCGGAATTTGAGAGTGATGCAAACAACTGCACGACGATTCATGATGCCGTCTATGCTGCGGCAAATGCAAAAGTGGAAATTCAGAAACTGACGGAAGTCGATCAGGCCTTGGGCAAGGAACTTGGTGTAGCGCAGTATAATTACCGTCACGATGCCAACTCCCTTTCGCTCTCCACAGAGGCAGTCAGTAAAACAGAGCAGGCCAACTATGATAAGAATCAGGTAGAAGTGCGTGCCGCCACACTCGATCCCTCCAAGAGCACGGTTGCGTCACTCAAACAGACGATCCAGCGCAACCAGCAGCAGATTGCGAATGCCGAGGTGCAAGCTAAGTTTGCCCTTCAGTCATTGATTTTGCAGCTCTTTGTGCAACGGCGTTATCAGCATGTCATCATCATCGACAGATTTTACCGGGCACTCTTTGATGATGGAGACCAGTCACTGCAGCAGTTTCAACAGATGGCTGACAAAATGGGATATAACAAGGCCGCCGGTCAGGTGAAGATCACCGCCGATGCCGATCCCAAGGGATCGACGGCCGTGGGCAATGGGAATAATAATGGCCGTCATGGAGTCGGTGCTTCCGCAGGAACAGGGCCGGATGGGACAGGGGCTAGTGTAGGAAATGGTTATGATGGAGGAGGGGGAGATGCAACGGCTCTCTCAGGATCGGGACTTCACTTAGGCATTGAAAATCTGAGCGTCGAAAGTGCACAAAACGCCGTTACAACAGCGATGAAGTCGGCCAGTCGGACTTTTAAAAGCCTCAGCCAACTGGATGCCTTTGCCAATGAGATCATCCGTGATGTGAATGAAGGGGTGAAGGTTTACAAGTTCCTGCTTGATAAGAGCGAGCTTGAGAGTGCCAGCAGTCAACTTGCCGCTGTCTTCACCAAGGGGGAATACCTTCCAAGCGTGCGACTGCTGACCGTGGATGAGAAACGCAAGACCCTGGCCTATGCCCAACTCTGCAACAGGCTGGTCAATGCGGCAAACTCGGGAAATATCGATGCCCTTAGCGAAGTGGTCGCCGGCATGAAGGCGATGAACCCAAGCTTTGATGATGCCGAAATCCGTGCCAAGTTGCAGGGAGTCAAGACCGCCAGCAGTCTGCTTGTCGCTCAAGCAAAGGTGGCGGCCTCCAAGGGAGATCTTCAGGGAGTCCAGACTCAGATCACGCGGGCGGCAGCCCTCTGGCCCAACAATCCAGAAGTCACGAATTTTTCTGCCGACATGAGCAAATTGGGTGAAAAGGCCAGCCCTCAAGTTCAGGCCATCAATGATTTTGATCAGCTCTACGGACAGAAGAATTACCGTCAGATTTTTGATGAAAAGGAAAAGTATATTGCCGCCATTTCGCAGTCACCCGAGAGGCAGGGTAAGCTTAAGGAAGTGCTTTCCCGCATGCAGGAGATCGAGACTTCCATCATGAGATCAAAGGAAATTGCGAGACGCGGAGATTATGCCGGGGCATGGGAAGGGCTTGAAGTGACCTTCAACCAATATCCCGATGATCTCAAGCTGACACAACTCAGGGCCGAATATTCTACCCAGACACCTGACTTTGTGAGGGATATCAATACCGCAAAACAGAATGAGGAAAAACAGGAGTATGGATCAGCTCTTGCATGGTATCTCAAAGCTCAAAATGCCTACCCCATGAGTGATCTCTCCAAGATTGGCATCTCAAAGGTGGTAAAAAAAATACTCCCGGATGCTTCCTGATGATGCTCTCGTAAGAGCCATTGTCGTCATCCGTCCCGCTTTCTATCGATACTCCGTACTACTCCCAGTTCGTGAATGGTTCGATGGCTTGGGATGCCGAATCCTTCTCTAAAAAGGCTTTTCGCTGAATCTGTGATTCAAAAAGATAGAGGGCATAGCCACCGAATCCACCGCCGCAGTACTTACGCCCAAGGCACCCTGCTGCTTCTGGTAGTGGCGACATACCTTCGTGAAGTTGGGCGGCGTATGATGAGGCCACTCCGCTGCCGAGCAGAGCCAGATCATTGCTTAGTACAGCATCACGGGCCACTTTGCTAGCTGACTCAATCGAAGCATAATCCCGATTTTGATCTGCCATTGCCGGGGTGTCATGAGAGTTGCCGCTCCACCAAAGAGCCATGCATCCTTTGAGCATGGATCCGTCACTTTTGAATTCCAAAGAAGGTTTGGCTCCACTCCGCCAGATGCAGAGTCCGGTTTCCTGAATGACCGCCGGATCCTGCCAGCCCACACCGAGCTTGATCTCCTCCTCCACTCCGGTATGTCCATTGAGTAGTGCCCAGGCACCACTACCGCCAAGCCCTGCATTGCGCTCATATCCCCACTCACGCAATGAGACTTTTGGAGAGATGGCACAATTGACGATAAATGCCCCGGTCCGAGCATGTCGTGGCACATCAAGCCATCCGCCAGCAAAATCGACCCTAAGTGGCGCATCTTTGGGAGCGCGGATCCACTTTACAAGCTGGGAGGTGGAGACTGGCTCGTACTGCGGAGGAGTCTTGGGAAGAACGACATATTCAGCACCCACCTCAGCGCAGAGAGCCCGCTTCAGATCACCATATTGATCATCCTCGGTCACTGCGAGGATGTCGGGTTTGAGTCGGCGGAAGTCTTCTAGAAAGTCGAGGCCATGATCCATCCCTTTTCCAACGATGACCTGATCGATCATATTCATGGCCTCCAAAATCCCCTTCTTATGTTCATCAGGCAGGGAGGAGCGTCTTTGCTTATGCTCCCAGAGTACCTCGGATGATGCGAAGGAAACCGTCAAAAAATCTCCCAAGGCCTTGGCTTCGCGAAAGAACTGCACATGCCCAGCATGGATGATGTCGTAACAACCTGAGACGAAAATATGACGCATGATTCTCCATGTTGGTGGTGAAAAACTCCTGCGACAAGAATTCATTATGAGACACTTTCTGAGCCCTAGATAGAAAAAGAGGTTTGCATACGAGGGGGATTGAGGAGTTTTCTGATGCTTTCATTTCTCCCCAAAACCATGATCCTTCCACTACTGCTTGCAGCAACGCTTACTTCAACCAACCCCGACCCGTCATCACGGGTGATCACCATGCATGTGCCGGCGATTCCCCATCTCATGCCAGCCCAAGAGTTAAGATTCAATCTCCCTCGCCAGATACCCGGTCTGGATTGGGATATGGAACGATTCTGGCATCCTTATGAGATAAGCAGAGACGATACTAAAAACTGGATGGAGTCCAGCTATGCCACGATGAATTGGTTCGGGTTGCGCGACCGTCTGGCAACCAACGGAGTGGATATCTCCCTCAACTACCTGAGCAATCTCGCAGGTAATGTCACCGGAGGCAAAAGCCGGGGATTTACCTACTGTGATAACTTGACGCTCGATCTGGAATTTCACAGTGAGCAGCTCCTCGGTTACAAAGGAGGAACTTTCGGCATCATCATGCTCAATCGTGATGGTAATAACCTCTCGGCGCAGAACATAGGCAACCAGTTCACTGTCCAACAAGTCTATGGTGGTTCCACGGCGATCTTCTATGGACTCACTTACGACCAACATTTCCTTGATGATAAGTTGAGCTTCAAGTTTGGTCGCATGGCTGCGGGGGATGACTTTGCATCCTCGCCTCTCTACTGGCTTTATATGAACAACGGTATCGATGGCAATCCACAGGCATTGCCCGTCAATGGTAAATTTACTGCCTATCCGTGGGCGTCATGGGCTGCTCGCCTGCGGGCCAAGACATCCAGCGAGACTGAATTAATGCTGGGTGCATACCAGGTAAGCTCACAGATCTGGCGTCCCTCGATGCATGGCCTCAATTGGAACATCGATCCCAATGATGGTGTGATGCTTATCGGTCAATTCGGTTGGGCTCCAGAGTTCTTCAAGCCCGCCGCTTCCTCCATATCACCTTCCCAAGATGGAAAATCCGTTGTTACAGGAGGAAAATCCTCCGATGGGAAAAATTTCAAACCCGCAGTGGATGCCATCGCCGGAGAGCTACCTAAGGGATTGCCCGGTCATTACTGGATGGGTGGATATTACTCTACTTGGATCTATCCACAGTTTAACAGCACCCAGGGACAGCAAGGAGCCTATGGACTCTACTGGCACTTCGATCAGATGCTCTATCGCATGAATCCCTTCAAGGACACGGGACTTACCGCATGGAGTGCCTTTGTCCTCTGTCCCCAGCAAAGCACGGCCAAAATCCCCTTTCAGTACAATGGTGGACTACTCTACACGGGCATGATTCCTTGCCGACCACGCGATGTATCCATCTTCGGTGTGATCTACGGTAATTTCAGCTCAAGTTATGCTCAGGCAAATCAGGCCTCGGCGGGTGGCTATGCCACCTATGAACTAGTCTATGAATTCGCCTATCGGATCAATCTGACCAAGTTCGCCTTTGTCCAACCGGATGCCCAATGGGTCATCAATCCCGGTGGCACGGGCACCATCCCGAATGCATTGGTGCTGGGTGCACAGATTGGGGTGACTTTCTAGCATGGCGAATGCCTGGCTAGAGGCTGAAAGCTGAAGATTATTATGCCATGAAAATATCATCGTTTGTTCTCGTTGTCGTCCTGGGGGTATTGACAGCACTTCATGCCTCAGATGCCCCATCGGATGCTCAAGCTGAATCAACGAAACTCTTGAATGCCATTTCGGGTGGTGATTATGCGGCTTTTATTGCAGACGGCAGCGATGCTTTCAAGGGGATCACCAAGACTCAGTTTGATGCTGTGGTTGCCCAGCTTTCTACCGAGATGAAAGCTGGTTATGAAGCCACTTATCTTGGAGATCTCAATCAGAAGGGCTACCAAGTTACACTTTGGAGATTGCGATTTTCCTCAGGTGGCGATGATCTGCTCGCAACCCTGAGTCTCAAAGGTGGAAAAGTCGGCGGATATTGGATTAAGTGATCCGCCTCTTTCTCCTCCTGCTTTCCTGAGTTCCAGATTTATTCCTTCAATGCCCTCAGCGCGAATCTCACCGTCTCCGCGCAGGCCACCGAGGCGGAGTGTTCGACGAAGTGAGCGAAGTCTATATGCGCGCTTCCATCCGCCGAATCTGAGATGACTCGCATTACCCCAAGAGGCAGATTGGCTGCTCGGCAGACTTGGGCGATGGCTGCCGACTCCATATCGACACAGGAGGCTTTCGGTAGAGCATTGAGGAGGGCATTTCTGCCTTTTTGACTTGAAACAAACTGATCACCTGTTGCGACAAGTCCATGCCTGATCCTTGCCGCTTCCAATCCGGGAGGGCATTTTTCTACCAGCATTTCTCTTGCTGCCTGAGTCAGTAAGTGCCGAAGATCCACCTCGGCTTCAATGAGCGAAAATCCCTCGAATGGAATCTCATGCTGTGGGAAGAGTGGGCGCGCATCCATATCATGCTGAATGAAGGAATCGGCGATCACGATATCACCAACATTAAGATCTTGCGCCAAGCCTCCCGAGAGTCCGGTGACGAGAATGCGAGCAACCTTACTATGGCCGGCTAGCAAGGTTGCAGAGAGTGCAGCATTTACCTTGCCGCAACCGCAGAGCACAAGTGCCACCGGTTGCCCTTCCAGATTTCCATAAAGAAGTTCTCGTCCGGCTATTTTCTCAGATCGTTCATGATTGAGAGAGGTTGCCAGATCACGAAACTCCGACTCCATCGCTGCAATGATGCCTGTGCGGTTAGTTCTGATCATATGCATAACCAATTCATCTACCCCTCCGCGTGAAATGAAGAAAGCGAAGATGTCAAAAATGTCATCATGCCATGCTTGACTCCGCGGCTTTCCTCTGTGATTCCAGAGGTTCACACAAACCTCATCCACACAAACCCCAACCAAGGAACAAATCATTATGCGTCTAGGAATGGTCGGACTCGGAAGAATGGGAGCCAATATGGTTCTCCGCCTCATGAAGGCAGGACATGAAGTCGTCGTTTGGGATCATAGCCTCTCGGCAATCAAGGCACTTGCTGCCCAAGGGGCCATTGCAGCAAATGATCCTGCTGATCTGGTGAGCAAACTCACTGAACCCAAGGCTGTCTGGATGATGATTCCAGCCGCTTATGTTGATGAGACCATATCAATCTTTGCTCCAATGCTTGGGAAAGGGGACATCCTCATAGATGGTGGTAATTCCTATTACAAGGATGACATTCGCCGTGCCAAAGAACTTGCTGCTTCAGGCATTAACTATGTCGATGTCGGCACTTCTGGCGGTGTCTGGGGACTTGAGCGCGGTTATTGCGAGATGATCGGCGGGCCGGATGAAGCGGTGAATTTTCTCGATCCAATCCTAAAGACCCTGGCTCCCGGCAAGGGGACGATTGATCCTACTCCGGGACGCACTCGGACGGATAGCACGGCGGAGGAAGGGTATCTGCACTGCGGTCCATCAGGATCGGGACACTTTGTGAAGATGGTTCACAACGGCATCGAGTATGGAATGATGGCCGCCTACGCAGAGGGGCTGAATATTTTGAAGAATGCCAATGTCGGCAAGGCGAAGCGCGAGGTTGATGCAGAGACCACCCCCCTTCGTGAGCCTGAGAATTATCAGTTTGATCTCGATCTACCCGAGATCACCGAGGTCTGGCGGCGTGGAAGTGTCGTGGCGAGTTGGTTGCTTGATCTTACCGCTGATGCCATGGCGCGTGATTCGGAGTTAGCTACCTTTGGAGGGCGGGTGAGCGATTCCGGCGAGGGACGCTGGACCATTCAAGCGGCCATCGACGAGGGAGTTCCTGTACCCGTGCTGACAACTGCTCTCTACGAACGATTCTCAAGTCGTAATGCTGCCCTGTTTGCGGACAAGATTTGTTCCGCAATGCGCTACGAATTCGGAGGCCATCACGAGAAACCGGAGGGGAGTGCCTAACAAGTAGGTAACACCCCATCACCGATAATAGCCTAAGGCTTAAACTTCTCTTTCTCTACCCATGACCATTCCAAAAAGTGATGCCCTCGTGCTCTTCGGGGCCACGGGAGACTTGGCCCACAAAAAACTCTTCGACACCATTCAGGCGCTCTACCGCAGGGGTGTGCTTGATGGGCCTGTGATCGGTGTTGCCAAGGGGGATGGAATGACCCGGGAGCAATTGATTGAGCGAGCAAGGGAGGGAATTACGACATTTGGGCGTGGAGTCGACGAGGCTGCCTTTAAGAAGTTTGCCGATCAGTTCCAATACGTCGATGGTGACTACGGTGATGCATCGACCTTTGAGAATCTCAAGAAGGCCCTTGGCGATGCCAAGCATCCACTTCATTATCTGGCGATCCCTCCCGTGCTCTTCGGTGTCGTGACTAAGGGGCTCAAGGCTGCAGGTTGTCTTGCCGATGCACGCGTCGTGGTGGAAAAGCCCTTCGGGCGCGATCTTGCGTCAGCGGAGACGCTGGATGGAATCCTCAATGAGGTGCTCGAGGAGAAACAAATTTTCCGTATCGATCATTATCTGGGTAAGGAGGCGACGCAGAATGTCCTCTATACCCGTTTTGCCAACTCCTTTCTGGAGCCGGTCTGGAACCGTCAGTTTGTCAGCAATATCCAGATTACCATGGCTGAGTCCTTTGGTGTGGAGGGGCGTGGAAAGTTCTATGACGAGACTGGGTGTCTTCGGGATGTCATTGAGAACCACCTGATGCAGGTGGTCGGATTCCTCTGCATGGAGCCTCCCTACTGGCCCGACATGGATCGTGTGCGTGACGAGCAGGTGAAGCTCTTCCGTTCCATTCGCACCATCACCACCAACGACATCGTGCGTGGCCAGTTTGAGGGATACCTTCAGGAGCCTGGAGTTGCACCCAATAGCAAGACGGAGACCTTTGCCGCTGTCAGGGTCTATATCGATAACTGGCGCTGGCAGGGGGTCCCGATCTTCATCCGTGCAGGGAAGCACCTCCCTGTGACGGCTACCGAGGTGCGTGTGCAATTTCACCGCCCACCCGATGTTGTCTTTACAGAAGAACAGGCACCCTTCCACAACTTTGTCCGATTCCTCTTTTCACCCCGCATCGAGATCGGCATCGGGATGCAGGTTAAGATCGATGGTGAGCGCATGGTAGGAGAGCCGGTCGAACTCAAAGTCGTCGATCAACAACCCGACGAGATGACTCCTTATGAACGCCTCATTGGTGACGCAATCCGCGGCGACCAGGCCCTCTTTGCCCGGCAGGATGTCGTGGAGGAAGGATGGCGCATCGTGGAAAAAATCATCGGCAACACCGGCCCAGTGCATACCTATAAAAAGGACACCTGGGGGCCAGAAGAGGTCAATGAGGTGCTCCTTCCCTCAGGCGGTTGGCATGGCCCGAAGGTGTAGCCTGCGTATTTGATACGATTAGTTGATCCTGTCTGTTCGTGGTTGTCGGCGGCATGGTACAATTAAAGAATGACTTTCACTATGTTGCCACTGCTCGGCCATTTACTTGTGTTGGGCATTGGAGTGCTTGTGGGATGGATGCTCGGCAATGTTCGGAGTCGTGGAGAGATTGCTCTCGCGCAACTTCGCAGCGAACAGGCTGAATGCGAAGTGCAGCGCTTGCAATCCGAGGTCAGACGGCTTGCCGAGGAATTTACGAAAGCCCGTGACGAATCAAAAAAAGAACAGGCGCAACTGGTCGAGGTGCTGACCTCTCAATTTCGCAATCTGGCAACGGAAATTCTGGATCAGAAGGCAAAGTCCTTTTCCGAAAGTAGCAACGAGAAAATTGGTGGATTGCTTTCACCGCTTCAGCAGCAGATCGAAAATTTCCGTAAACGGGTTGATGAGGTCCATGAATCTCAGATCAAGACAAATACCGGCTTGTTTCAGGAGTTGCAACGCACGGCGCTGCTCAATACACGCCTGTCCGACGAAGCCAACAATCTCACTTCAGCACTCAAGGGTGAATCACAACGACGCGGTGCCTGGGGTGAGTTGATTCTGGAACGGACATTGGAACTTTCCGGGTTAGAGCGGGGACGGGAATTTGAGCTTCAAGTCTCCACCGACGATCGCCTCCGTCCTGATGCAGTCATCCATCTACCGGAGGGTCGTTTCATTGTGGTGGATTCCAAGGTATCGCTCGTTGACTACGAACGCTCCTGTAATGCCGTCGAGGAAGCTGATCGGCAACGCGCCCTTCTCGATCATGCGGCGGCTGTGCGGCAGCATATCAAGTCACTCTCAGAAAAAGGATATCCCGATCTCTTCGATGGACGGACACCTGAGGTTGTGATGATGTTCCTGCCTATTGAACCCGCATTTGGTGCGGCACTCTCCGCTGATCCAAAACTCTTTGAATTTGCCTTTGCTCATCGTGTGATTCTCGTGACACCGAGCACCCTACTGGCTGCTCTTCGGACAGTGACCAATGTCTGGAAGGTCGAGAAGCAGACCAAAAATGTTCTGGAAATCGCCCGCCTCGGTGGTGTCCTCCATGATAAGCTGAGTGACTTTGCCAAGGGACTTCTCGGTGTCCGCGAACGGTTGGCTCAGGCTACGGTTGCCCATGACGAAGCAGTGGCGCGCTTGACCTCCCAGAAAGGAAACATCATCGGCACAGCCCTCCGTCTTCGCGAGTTGGGAGCCAAAGCCGAGAAGCAGATGCCGACTGAGTTACTCTCAGAGGTGCAGGAGAACAAACCTTCTCTGGAAAAATCATGAAATCCTGCCTCGCGGTTGTCCTTCTCACGATCCTCATTGCTGGTCTTGTCTCCTGCAAGAAAAGCGACGAGTCATCAGGCCCGAAAACCTTGATCATCGGAATGGATCTTTCCTATCCACCCTTTGAGACGATTGATGCGCAGGGGAAGCCATCCGGAATCAGTCCTGATCTTGCATTCGCGCTAGGGGCATTTCTCCAACGTCCGGTGAAGATAGAGAATATCCCTTTCACAGGTCTGATACCCTCGCTGCTCACTGGCAAGATCGACTGCATCATCTCTTCCATGACAGATACGCCAGAGAGGGAAAAGACGATTGCCTTCTCTGATCCCTATCTCTCCATTGGACTTGCGCTTCTTGCCTCCAAAAAAACGACTCCCTCTTCATCCTCTGCACTCGTGATCGACCAGAAGGGCTATACCGTCGCCGTCCGTCAGGGAACAACCGGTCAGGTCTGGGCGGCAGATCATCTCAAACAAGCAAAGATCCTGGTGCTGGACAAAGAGTCATCCGCCGTGCTGGAAGTCATGCAGGGAAAGGCCGACGCCTTTCTCTACGACCAGATGAGTGTCTGGAAGAACCATCAGGAACACCCTGCTGAGACCATCGCACTCCTTGAGCCAATTCAGAAAGAATCCTGGGCCATCGGTCTGCGTCCAGGGGAGACGATCCTGCGTGATCAGGTAAATGCATTCCTAAAAAACTTTCGTGCCTCTGGCGGTTTTGACAAACTGGGGGACATCTACCTCAAGGATCAGAAAGAGGCTTTCGCCAAAGCCGGAATCCCATTTTACTTCTAATCCCATCAACTTCAGCCCCTCACAAATTCCTAATTTATGAAAACTGCACTTCTCTTCTCTGGTCAGGGAGCACAAACCGTGGGCATGGGCAAGGATCTTGCCGCTGCTTACCCCGTTGCTGCTGACCTCTTCGCCAAAGCTGATACCATCCTCGGCTATTCACTCTCCCAGATTACATTTGATGGGCCTGCGGAGGAGTTGACCAAGACCTCGTTCTGTCAGCCTGCCCTTTATACGCACGGGCTTGCTGTACTTGCCGTCCTGTGGGAGAAATTTCCCTCCTTGAGTTTTGCAGCTACCGCTGGGCTCTCTCTGGGAGAATTCACGGCCCATGCCGCCGCAGGAACATTCGATTATGAAACGGGCCTTCGGTTGGTCGATCAACGATCCCGATTCATGCAGGAGGCGTGCGATGCCACTGTTGGCGGGATGGCGGCCATCATCGGAGGAGATGAGGAGGGGGTGAGGAATCTTGCCGCCGCCGCCGATGTCGATGTCGCCAATTTTAACAGCCCTGGCCAGATCGTGATTTCGGGAGAAAAAGCACATATCGCTCTCGCTCTTGGGATGGCCAAGGAATACGGGGCTCGCAAGGCAGTTGAATTGACAGTCGCAGGAGCCTTCCACTCCCGTCTGATGGAGCCTGCCTATCAACGCCTGAGCGCCGTTCTTGCTGAGACTCAGATCGTCATGCCGGAGGTGCCGGTCGTCGCAAATATCGATGCCCTGCCTGCTGGATCACCCGATGCGATCCGACAGTCTCTCGCCGATCAAGTCACTGGCTCAGTATGCTGGACAAGTAGCATCGAATACATGATCGACCATCTTGGGATCACTCGTTTCTTGGAGCTCGGCCCAGGAGGAGTGATCGCGGGGCTTGTCGGTCGAATCCGTAAGGGCACCGAGGTTATCAGTGTCTTCGATGTAGCCAGCCTTGAAGCTGCCCTGCCACTGCTCTAAAAAAATGATTCACAGAGATAAAAGGGATAAAGTGGATAGGGCGAATAGATTTATGTCCCTTTCATCCCCTTCACTTGAACTCGCTCGTTCCCGTGAGGCTCGCCCCGCTGGGGCTGACTTTCTAAGTCCTACCTCTTCCCCCGGTCAGAGGTTTCTGTAAGAATTTCTTTGATGACTGCCCCATTTATTGCTTTCGGAATGCCGGCCGCACCGGAGTGGATCTTTATCGGAATTCTTGCTCTCGTGCTTTTTGGTCCTAAAAAACTTCCAGAACTGGCGCGCGGTCTGGGAAAGGCACTTGCTGAGTTACAGAAAGCCAAGGAGGATTTTCACCGTGAGATTACAGGAGTGCCTCCAATGCCTGAGATCAAGTCACCCGAGGGCTTACAGGGTATACCCAAAGCGCTATCTCCGTTGAACGAGGCACCAATTGTAGGGAGTGAGGCTTCCAAGGATGCTTCTCAAGAAGCCCTGAAACCTAAAATCTAGTTACACTGTTTACGAACCTTCGTGGTGGCTGACATCCCGCGATTCAAAGCGGGTGAATTCACTTAGGAAGGTGAGAGGCACTTCGCCCGTGGGGCCGTTACGATGCTTGGCGATGATGAGAGCTGCCTCTCCACCTTTTTCGGTTTTTTCCTCCTCGTCCTTGGCGTAATAGGCGGAGCGGTAAAGGAGACCGACCACATCGGCATCCTGCTCGATCGCTCCTGATTCGCGGAGGTCCGAGATGCGGGGTTTCCCGTCGCCCCGTTTTTCCGATTCACGGTTGAGCTGTGCCAGCACGATGATTGGGATGTTGAGTTCCTTGGCGAGGGCCTTGATGCCACCCGAGATCTCGGAAATTTCGATCTGGCGGTTTTCCTGAGCCCTCTTGGAAGGCGATTTTAGCAGCTGAAGATAGTCGATGACGATCAGACTCAGGTCGTGACGATCCATGAGACGGCGTGCCTTGGCTCTCAGTTCAAGGATGCTGAGGCCCGCTGAGTCGTCGATGTGCATCTGGCTTTTGGCAAAGGAATCCGCCGCTTTAGCGAGATTGTTCAT
>SESG01023836.1_pt1 | contig 19664 bp, 12 predicted proteins | sample 3171421 | NCBI WGS metagenome assembly SESG01 (sample SAMN10866946, study PRJNA518727) | freshwater metagenome | biome: subpolar coniferous forest; feature: holomictic lake; material: water; isolation source: holomictic Lake 227, 6 m and 8 m depth | place: Canada: near Kenora, Ontario | collected... | reverse complement strand
ACTGCCGGAATTGCCCTCTTTGCGCCCGAAAAGCTCTTCGACGGTGGCAGGTTGTGGCGCTTCGTCGCTGACGTCACCGAAGAGGCGGACAAAGCCCATGAAGTCGAGGCCTACGGCTTCGCAGGGGGTGATGCGCTCGGCTAAAATATCCTCTGCGAGTTTTTGAAACTTCTCGCCGATTTCAGGCAGGCGGATGGCAAAGTCGAAGCTGTCATCCTTGTTGCGTGCTTCGGCGTTGTAGGGTACCTTCATGAGGACGGTGATGCCTGCTGCTTCGGCATATCGTTCGGCCACACCACTGCCGTCGTCTCGGTTGATGATGAGGCCGAGCAGGCGCGACTCTCCGCCGATGGTTCGGAAGTAGTTGTTGGCCTGGCAGATGTTATTTGCCGTAAAGATGGATTGCCGGTCGTTGTTGGTGACGAGGATGACCTCTTCGCTGAGTGAGCGGGCGAGGGGGGTGGCAAATCCTCCGCAGACGACGTCGCCGAGAAAGTCCATCAGAATGATGTCGATCTCCCAGTTGAAGATGCCGAGCTTTTCGAGCACGTCAAACCCCGAGATGATGCCTCTGCCGCCACACCCGCGTCCAACCTGCGGGCCGCCGAGTTCGATGCCGTAGATGGGTTGCGGAAAGTCCGCTATGTCGCGGCGGAAGACGATGTCGCTGATTGTGACCGGTTCGTTGCGTGCGTTTTTTTCGGCGAAGAGGTCGGTCACGGTGGGCAGTGAAATGCCGCCGAAGAGGGAGGTCGTTGAGTCGTGCTTGGGGTCGCAGCCGAGCTGGAGCACCCGCTTGTTCATCAGGGCAAAGGTGGCGCTGAGGTTGGTGGTCGTAAAGCTCTTGCCTATGCCACCCTTGCCGTATATCGCTATGGTTCTTGCTGCCATCGTGCGCCGCTTATGGTTGTGCAGTGACAGGGGATGTTGTTTCCTCCTGCTCTGTGCCGGTTTTCCAGAGCAGGATCATTTTCAGGCAGTCGGGATCGGTGAATGCCTGTTGGTAGGCATCGGTGATCTTCTCCTCAACCCTGTGCTGATGGGTAAAAATTCGCTCCGCATTGAGTTTGTGCTTGGCAATCAGCTCCCGTACCCGCTCCAGATCGCCCTTGGCCCACTGTTTTGCCGCAATAAAGGAGAGCTCTTTTTGGAAGGGCTGGGAGTAGTCGATGGTGATTCGCTGGTAGTAGCCTCCGAGAATCACGCTTCCCTGAAATTTCAAAAAGCGCAGGCCCGTCTCGATGGCGCTCATGATGCCGGTGCTGTCGATTAGAATATCGAACTCATGGCCGGCAAGGGCTGCGGCAACATCTTCCGTGTCGGGATTGACCTTGAGGTCGGCAGTTGAGAGGCGCAACCTCTTTTTGTTGGGTTCGGTGACTGCGACCAGTTTGGCACCCATGAGTTGAGCCAGTTCGGCGGCAAGAATACCCACAGCACCCTGGCCAAGCACCAGTACCTTCTTGTTTTTAACATGCGCCAGATCAACAATATGGAGGGCTGTTGCGCCAAGGGGCAGGGCAATGCCCGACTGGGGATTGGCCATGTTGTCGAGCACGGTGATTGCCTCGACCGGGCAGACAATGTACTCCGAAGCGCCTCCAAAAGCGGCATTGACCCCCTCATACCCGAAGGAGCCTGCAACGTAGGCGAATTTGCCAATCAAACTCTGGTTGACATGGTCGCCTGCCTGAATAATCTTTCCCACTGTTTCGTAGCCTGGAATAAAGGGAAAGATAAAGGGCCAGGAGGGAATGAGGCCATTCCAGGCCATTTTTTCCGTGCCGGTGCTGATTGATGACCACCAGGTTTCAACCAGCACGTCGGTTGAGGAGAGGGGTTTCAGTGTCACCTCAGAGAGCTCAATCTGGCGTACACCGCTGAAGACAATGGCTTTTGCTTTCATAATAGGGTTTGGGTGGTCAGGCCGATTGCCGCCTGAGCTTTTTTTCATTGTGCTTTTCAAGGAGCAGGCGGATGACAAATTGTGCAGCATTGACAAGATAACTGAGATAGGCGAGTAGCGCAGTCCAGATAAGTGTGGTTTCATCATGCACTATAAAGAACAAAACAAAGTATGACAGGTGTACGATCATTGCTATGGCGCTGCCGAAATCTTCCCAGAAGAATTCATGGGCAAAGGCAAATTGACCGAAAACCTCAAGTTCAAAAAAGCCGCCTGTCACAAAAATCAGGGCAAGCATGAGGGTTTTCAGGGTGACAAAAAAGGTGATCCAGGCGAAGTTATCGATCCCGTTGGATGGGTAGAGCAAGGTGACCGTCAGGCCAGCAAGAAACATGATAAACTGGATGGGGGCGAGGATTCCCTGCACTTTTGTCCAGACGGAGGCATTTCTCCGTTCAAGTTGTTCGGGTGTGTAACGAGGCATAAAACAATAAGTTTCACTGGTGGTGGCGGAAATTCTTTAACTGCTTTGCAAAAAAGTAGTTGAATATAGTAAAATTCGGCATGGGTGGCAAATGGTGCCGAACTCTCTTTTATCTTGGACGATACCTGCTGACGCACCGTAAGTCTTGATTTGTTCGTCAAAATGCTTCTTCGCATTAGAGGAATTAATTACTATAATGGATTGTTTATATAAAGGTTCATTAATTTTTTGGTGTCAGGTTCTTGCTTTGAAGTATAAGAAGGGGCGTGTGTTGGTCTTTTTTTACAGATGTTTGTCAACACAACCCTGAATCGGTGATGTGGTGGCATAGTTTTTTTAACAATAACCGCAAAAGGAGCGAACGAGAGTGTTTTTAAAAATGGGGACATTACTCGCTGTTGGGAGTCTGCTTTCGGCGGCTTCTCTTCATGCTGAAATTATTCCTGATGCTGGCAGTATTCTTCGTCAGCAGCAGTCGCAGATGCAACTCCCAAACAATTTGGCGGTTCCTGAAAAAGAGAAAGCTCCGCTTCCGCCAGACAATAACGGCATTCGGGTAACGGTCAAAAGTTTCACGTTCAGTGGCTATGAGGCTCTTGCCACAGAGATGGAACTTCAGGCTATCGTGGCTGGTTCCGTCGGCAAAAACCTCTCTTACGGCGAGCTGCAGGCACAGGCTGACAAGGTGAGTGCATACCTCAGGCAGAAAGGATGGTTTCTTGCCCACGCTTACCTGCCCAAACAGGACGTGACTGCCGGTACCATCGAAATCATTGTGACCCAGGGAAAATGCGACGGCGCTATATCCATTAAAGCCGATGAAACAGTCAGAATAAACCAGTGCATCCTGCGGTGTATTGGCAAGAATGCAACTCATCTCAATCAGCCGATCAATAAACGGGATCTTGAGCGTGCAGTTCTTCTCATGAATGATCTGCCCGGAATCACCGCCCGTTCTTTTGTAGCACCCGGAAGCCAGGCTGGCAGCAGTAGTGTGCAAATTACCGTCAGCGAAGGACCACTGCTTAGCGGCATAGTATGGGGCGACAATTATGGAAACCGCTATACTGGTGCATTGAGAGGCAACGCCATGCTTTCATTCAATGACCCGCTCCACATTGGTGACAAGATGTCGCTGATGCTCATCGAATCCGATGAGATGTCTCTTGGCCGTTTTGATTACAGTTTTCCCATCGCCAGCAACGGAATGAGTGGCACTCTCTCCTATACCGGTATGCGCTACAGGCTGATCGGCGATCTGGCTTCACTTGATTACAAAGGACACAGTAACAGTATTGAAGCCGGTCTGAGTTATCCACTGCGCCGCAGTCGTACATCCAACATTACAACGGCCCTTACCTATGGCTACCAGGCACTGATCGACAACCAGTTTTCTGTTGACATTAACGACAGGAAACTCAACACGGTTACCTTCTGCGGCAAGGGCGACAGCTACGATACCATGCTTGGAGGTGGTTTTAATAAATGGAATATCAGCGCTACAACTGGTGATTTTCATGAATCCATTGCTGATATAAGTGCCACCAAAAAAGAGGGGCAATTTACCCGTTTCAATTTCGGACTCTCCCGCCTGCAACGTCTTACAAAGCGCGCCACACTTGATCTTTCCTGGAATTCCCAGATGGCGCTCAATAACCTCGACAGCAGCGAAGAGTTTTCGCTCGGAGGCCCAAATGGTGTACGCGCCTATCCTGTTGGCGAGGCATCCGGTGACGCAGGCCATATCATCACAACGGAGCTGCGCTATAATCTTCCTGTTGCTGCTGAACAGGGCTCTTTGCAGCTTTTCGGTTTTTATGATGCTGGCCATACCACGATCAACAAGGAGGCTACCGGCATTCCCCCTGGTACGGCTACAAACCTCAACAGTTACTGGTTGCAGGGCATCGGGGCAGGAGTCAACTATACCTCTGCTCCCGGAAAATTAACGGTTCGCCTAACCTGGGCACATGTAGTTGGCAACAATTCTGGACGAAGCGTAGCAGACAAAAACTCGGATGGCCTGAGCATCGATGACCGCTTATGGCTGGAGTCAAGGATATACTTCTAAGAGGCATTTCTTTTCGGGCGACAACAAGAAATTTCGATCTTATTTTTTTTCAAGGTATAACAGTAGGGGAAAATATCATGAACAGGATATTCAATATCATCTGGTCAAAATCAAAAGAGAGATGGATCGTTGTCTCCGAAAAGGTCAAGTCGAACGGAAGGGTACCCAAGTCTTTGCTGCTCAGTTTTGCCTTGCTTTCCGCCATGATTGCGGAAGGCGTTCCTCTCTACGCCCTTGACCCAGGGGCACTTCCTGTCGGAGGTGAGGTAACCGCAGGGAGCGCCACTATCGCCACCAGCGGCAACCAGATGACCATCAATCAATCGACCCAGTCGATGATTGCCAACTGGCAGAGCTTCAACATTGGAACCGATGCTGCGGTACGCTTTAACCAGCCCAACAGCTCATCCACCGCCCTTAACCGCATAACTGACCAGAATCCGACCCAGATCCTCGGATCGCTCTCAGCCAACGGTAAAATCTTTTTGATCAATCCCTCGGGTATTCTTTTTGGCCGTGATGCACGGGTTGATGTGGGCGGCCTTGTTGCTTCCTCACTCGACATGCTCGACCATGACTTTTTGAATGGAAAATACAGCTTCCAGAGCTCAGGAAACGCAGGAGCCATTCTTAACCAGGGAACCATTAATGCGTTTCAGGGAGGAGTGGTAGCTCTCATCGCTCCACAAGCAACAAATGAGGGAACGATTACGACACCCGGCGGCAGCACCGCCCTTGGCGCAGGAAAGCAGGTATCGCTTGATTTCAATGGAGACGGTCTTGTCAGCCTGACCGTCGATGCGGGAGCAGTCGATGCCCTGGCAGAGAACAAGGGGCTCATCAAGGCTGAGGGTGGCCTTGTCATGATGACCGCCAAAGCTGCCGATGCACTGATACAGTCCGCCGTCAATAACAGCGGTATCATTGAGGCAAACAGCTTTCAACAGAGAGCCGGTCGCATTATCCTTGATACGGCAGGGGGAATGACAACCATCTCCGGCACGCTTGATGCCTCTTCATCCGAAAGCAAGGGTGGAGAGGTTATTGCAACGGGCGACAGGGTGATGGTGACCTCCGGCGCACACCTTACCGCATTCGGAGCAACAGGCGGGGGTGAGGTACTGGTTGGCGGCAGTTGGCAGGGAAAGGATAGTTCCATCCACCAGGCTACCGGTACCATCATTGAATCGGGCGCACTGCTCGAAGCCAACGCTACCGACAACGGAAACGGTGGTACGGTGGTTGCCTGGTCAGATGTAACCAACCCGCTCTCTGTCACCCGTGCCTACGGAACCTTTGAAGCGCAAGGCGGCCCGAACGGCGGTGACGGCGGAAGAATTGAGACATCCGGACACTGGATTGATGTTGAAGGATCACAGGGAGGCGCGTCCGCGACGATGGGAGAGGCTGGCCTCTGGCTGTTTGATCCCTATGATGTTACGATTTCAAATTCCACAAGTGGCGGTGGATGGAGTGTCACCACTCCCTTTATCTGGACTCCTACCGGCACATCCACAATTCTCAATACAGATATAAGTAATAAACTTAGATTTAACAATGTTACCATTACTACCACGCCTTTAAGTGGCACAAGCACAGACCCAGGGAACATCACGGTGTCAAGTGCTATTGTAAAGGCATTAAACGATAATTCACGTACATTGACGCTGACCGCTGATGGCAATATATTCGTTAATGCCCCAATCGGTAACACCATCGGCACACTGAAGCTGATACTGAAAGCTGGCGGTAGTATCAGTGGTAATAGTAGTGGCACTATCAGTGTCAACGGAACGACAACCTTTAACGTCGGCAGTGGCAGCGGCACCTTTCAGGGAGTCATCAGCAGGCCTGCAGACCTTGTCTGCGATCCTACAGCTCTTATCAAATTGGGTGAAGGTACGCTGATATTATCTGGCGCAAACACCTATACCGAGTTAACCAAAATCAGTAATGGCATATTAGCTTATGGTGCAGATAACGTCCTATCCAGTGGAGCGGTGACACTTAATGGCGGTTATTTTGATATAGGCACGTATTCAGACTCCGTGGGTGCTGTCACGGTGAATAGTGGCCATATAACGGGTACCACTGGCGTATTGACCGGCACCAGCTATACGGTCGATACAATCTATTCCCCATTAATCTCAGCTATTCTGGGCGGGACAGGGGGACTGACAAAATTGGGCATTGGTACGCTGACGCTTTCGGGCGACAACATCTATACTGGAGTCACCACGATTAACGAAGGAATACTGAGGATTTCCAAAATCACCAATGGTGGTGTTGCAGGAAATCTTGGAGCTTCCACCTCTGCAGCCTCAAACCTTGTGCTTGCTGGAGGTACGTTAAAATACATCGGCACAAAGGCTTCGACCGACCGAGCCTTCACGTTGACGGATGGAACGACATCGACCATTGATGTCACCAATAACCTGACAATTTCCGGAGCGGCTGTAAATACTACCGGTGCTTTAACCAAAGCCGGTGGCGGAAACCTGACGCTGTCTGGCGCAAACAGTTATAGCGGACTCACCACAATCAGCGCAGGAACATTGCTGCTTGGCTCGGCGGGTGCATTGGGTACCATGGATTCTGGAACAATTGTCAATGACGGTGCAACTCTCGACTTGCATGGATTCACACTGGGTACGGCTGAGGTTTTGACACTCAACGGAACAGGCGATACCGGTGCAGGAGCTTTGACCAACAGCTCTGCGAAAGCGGCAACCTGGAGCGGATTGATCACCCTTGGCAGTGACAGCAGCATTCTTGCCAGCAGTGGCAACATTATACTGTCCAACACGATCAATGGCAAGTTTGGACTCAGTGTCAATGGCTCTGGCAGCGTTACTTTGGGAGGTGCTTTGGGTGATTCGACTCCGCTGGCATCATTCATCGGCGATGCGGCAACAACACTTGTTGTCAATGGTGGTTCCATAGTCACCACAGGGTCGCAGAGCTATAGCGGTTTAACTACTTTCGGCGCGGGAACAACACTAACGACCACCAACAGCGATATTACTGCGGCTGGAGCGGTAACAGCAACAGGCACACTGACACTTGATGCTGGCTCCGGTGATGTGATGTTCAGTAACGACTCTAACGATTTTTCAACGGTTCATGTGACCACGGCTGCTGATGTTTCGCTTACTGACAAGAATGAACTTGTTGTTTCTGGAATTACTGCAACAGGCTTGATTAATGTGGCCACACTGAGCGGCGACTTAACCATTTCCGGCGATGTTTCAACGACGTATTCCCCTCTGATAACGTTCATTGCCACCAAGCCATCAATCATTTTCAATGCTGACAAAAATGCTGCGGCAGGTAATAACGATGGAGGGAACATCATTGTTTCTTGTGCTCCGTCAATCACTGCTGAAAATGGTGGAATTGCAGTTTTCTACACAGGGAGTGTCGCGGGAAGTTCTGGTTTGACCGATCTCATTGGAGTTGGTTCTGGCCACTTCCGGTACAATAGCGATGAAGCAGAAATGAAGTACACGACTGAGTTGTCGGCAGGCCTGAATGCCATCTATCGCGAGCAACCAACCATAACCGTTACAGGCACTTCAGAGACTATTACCTATGGTGAAGAACCAGAGATTAAGAGCACTTCAATTGGCGTTAAAAATGGTGACACATCTGAACAAATATTTTCAGAGAGTGTTAACGTAACGGTTGATGGCCAAAAATCATCGTCTGGCCACTACACGGCAGGTGAGCATACCCTGACTCCATCAGAGCCGACAAGTCTGCTTGGCTACCGACTCTCCTTTTCAACCGACGGAAAACTGACGGTCAAGGCGAAAGCAATCACTGTTTCAGGCATCACAGCCAGCGACAAGAGCTACGACGGCAACAAGAGCGCTACAATCAATGATGCGTCTGCAATCTTCACCGGTATCGTGAGCGGTGATGAGCTGAGTGTATTGGCTACTGGTGAGTTTATTGATCCAAATATCGGTGCAGGCAAGACCGTCACTCTCAGCAGCAGTTATGACGGGGCCGACAGGAATAACTACAAGATTACCGATCAGGCAACTACCACCGCAAGTATCCTGGATACGCCACCTGTTACATTCAGAGTCGAGCAACTGCCACTCATATCATTTCCCGTGCCTCTTGTAGAGTATATCGCACCTTCGGCAGATCAAAGTTCAGGAGTGATTGTTGTCACTCTTCCTCAGGGCATACTTACTTTTGGTGGCACGTTCACCATTCCGCTTCCTGCAGAGGTACAGGAGGTGATCGCTGGAACAGCCGGTTCCGAAGTAAGATGTACCCTTGAGGGTGACTTTCCGCTGCCAAACTGGTTGCGGTATGATTCCGTATCAAGGAGTTTCATCGTGAACGGTACCCCTGAGTCGCTCCCTGTTAAAGTTTTGTTGCACGTGGGTGACAGGAGCTTTACAATGGAGATTACCTCATAAAGTTACCCCCGACGACCTCCCATACCGCCGGACGCAGTGTACCATATCCGGCGGTTCATCGAACGATAGGTGCAGGCAAATGCCGTGTTATTGAACACTCCACTCAAAGGCGTTGTAGAGTGTGGAGAGAAGGTTGACATCGCTTTTTTTGATGCGACTATTGAATCCTTCAAGCTCATCGTAGTAATAGAGGAAGCTTCTCGGCTGCTCATCATGCAAGATGTTCTGGTAACTTTTCCAAAGCACAATGCTGCGCTCCGGTGGGAGAGGGCGGCTCAGCTCTGCAATGATGGTGTCGAGTTCCCTGTTTTGAAAGGCTGAGGAGTTGAAGGGGCGACGGGCAAAGTCGGAGCCCCAGATGATGAGCTGGAAGGGGAGTGTTTCGGCGGCCATCCCTGAAAGTGCGGCATCGTAGCGGAACTCATTCTGGTTTTTATTGAAGATGAGGCTCTCATCAAATTTCAGGCGGCACTCAATGCCGATGTCGCGGAGGTTCTGCTGGACAATGGTTGCCGCATAGTTGCGCCGGGGGTTGCCGACCGGGGCCGCAAGTTCAAAAGAGAACTTTTTGCCGTTTTTTTGCAAAATACCGTCAGGGCCGGGTGCCCATCCGGCAGAGCGCAAGAGAGCGGTAGCCTTCTGCGGATCATACTGGTAGGGGTCGAGCGAGCTGTCGGCAATTTCGCGGTAGGCCGGTGAAAGCGAGGTGTTGACAATGGTGGCGTGTTCAGGCCCCATGAAGCCGTCAATGATTGATTGGCGATCAATGGCGAGTGTCAGCGCCTGGCGTACCACTCTGTCACCAAAGAGGGCGTTCGGCACCACCTTGCGCCCTTTACGCCACGCTTCACCATCAATGTTGAGCCAGACGATGCTGTCGAAGAAGCGGTTTTTGACCGGTTTGATGACAATTGAGGGAGAGCTTTGGGCAAGCTCTTTGATATCCTTGGGATTAATTCCGCCAGCCGAGATCATGGCGTCAATTTGCCCGGACTTCAGCATGGCAAGACGGGTGGTGTATTCGGGCACTACCACAAAAACCATCGTTTTGATGGTGGCAGGCCGTGGAAGGTGGGAGGTGGGGCTGGTGACAAGCTCCAGCTTTTCCTGGCGAGCCCACCGTTTTACCTTGAAGGGCCCTGCGCCGAGTACCGGTATTTCAGCCGCCCTGGAGCGGATATCATCGGCGGCATAGTTTTTGAAGAGATGCTCGGCTACCGGCATGAGGTCGTTGAAATGGTCGAGCACAATTTCCTGGGCCATCGGTTTGCTGAAGTGGAGCACAAGCGTTGAGTCGGTTGGGGTCTCTACGGCGTGCTCAATATCCGCAGTTCCATCCGCAAGCAGGAGCAGGTCACCAAGGTAGTGCTGCCGTGAGCTCGCAATTTTTGGGTTTTTGTAGAGTTCGTAGGAGTATTTGAAGTCGTGCGAGGTCACCCGCTTGCCATCTTCCCACAGGGCGTCGCCTCGCAAATTGAAGGTGACTTGTTTGCCGTCAACCGAGAACTCCCAGCTTTTGGCCGTACTTGGCAAAAAGCTTATCGCCCCTTTTTTTTCATCGTAGGAGGGTTTGACCAGCGAAGGGTAGAGCAGTGTGCACACCTCACGCGACATGGAGAGCTGGATGAGCAGGGGGTTGAGGTAGTCGAAGTCAGCCGAAACACCAATAACGATCTGTTCCTGGTGGCTCTTGTCGCTCTTTTGCTGGCAGGCGGAGAGTCCGGCAAGCAGCAGGATGAGCGTGGCCGCAGAGAGCATTTTTCGGAAGATGGTTAAGTGCATACCACAGTGGTTGACAGGTTGAAAGGATGAGTACAAGGTAGGGAAAACAATGGACAATTGACAATGGACAGTGGAGAATGGTGGCGGGGCTGGATGTTGGTTAGATGCAATTGGGATTTGATTTTTTTGAAAATATATGTAAAATATTTGCAAATTGATTATTGTTTATACGATATTATTTTTCGGGTAGTTGCAAGTCTTGTGTTTTGACGTTGGTTTTCCAGATTTTAACTAAAAGTGGAGAAAAAGCTATGGGTCAGATTTTGGAGACGGGAATGGGATGGTTGCCGGATTATCCTGATTTCAAGGATTATACGGCAGATCGTAGTGAAGTTTCACCAAAGCATAAGCAGTTGGGGCAGGGTGACTCCATCAAGGCGATGCTTGTAAAGTCGGGGGTGGCCAAACCGGCAAAGTTGACCGTGCCCGCTTCCGTCGATTTAAGGGCTTGGTGCTCCCCGATTGAAAATCAGGAGACGATTGGATCGTGTACGGCCCATGCAGGCGTCGGGATTGTCGAGTATTTTGAAAGGAAGGCATTTGGCACCTATGTTGATGCATCACGCCTCTTTCTCTACAAAACGACGAGAAACCTGTTGCATTGGACGGGTGACACCGGCGCGTTTTTGCGCTCAACTATGGGTGCGCTTGTCCTTTTTGGTGTGCCGCCCGAAGAGTATCTCCCTTATGTGGTTGCAAATTTCGACAATGAGCCATCAGCATTCTGTTACGCTTTTGCCCAGAGCTTTCAGGCGATAAGTTATTTCCGTCTTGATCCCACAGGGACGGCCAAGGATGCACTGCTGACACAAATCAAGGCAAATCTCTCGGCAGGCATTCCTGCGATGTTTGGTTTTACCGTCTATAACTCAATATCGCAGGCGGCCAAAACTGGCGCAATTCCTTATCCGACCGCCGGAGAAAAAATTCTTGGTGGTCATGCCATCGCGGCTGTCGGGTATGACGACAACATGAAGATCAAGAATACCAATCCTGGTGGAGTCGAAACCAAAGGAGCCCTGCTTATCCGTAACTCATGGGGTACAGGATGGGGCAGTGCCGGTTATGGCTGGTTGCCTTACGATTATGTGCTCAAAGGATTGGCTGTAGACTGGTGGGTGCTGCTCAAAAACGAGTGGATTAATACCGGCGAATTCAAGGCCTGAGCGTGCTTTTCCTCATAACGTTTGCCCCTCTTCCAGCTTTCAGTCGGAGGAGGGGTTGTAGTGCCGGGCGCGACACTTTTTTCAAACGATCAATCTTCCCGATAGCTCTCTTTTGAGCGAAGCCCTCCTGTTTTCAGAAATATTCACGGCTATGGTTATCCGCTGCATCTGTTTTATACCATTCTTTTGCAAGACTGGCGGAATGGCGTTTTGCTTTTTTCGCAGAATTATCATGTTCTGATCGAATCTGTTTTGTTTTTTATAGAACTGATACTATATTGATATCAATTAAATGAATCAGAATGAAGGTACTGACTAAAAAAACAGATTATGCTATACGGGCGCTCTTGATGCTTGGGGCAAAGAGAGGTGAGTATGTGTCGGCAAAAACCATATCGACCGATCAGGATATCCCTTACCAGTTTTTGCGAGGCTTGTTGCAGGAGATGATTCGCCATGACCTGATTGTGTCGAAAGAGGGTGCGCAGGGAGGCTTTATGATGAATAAAGAGCCTGATGAGATTCCTATAGCGCAGTTGATTGAAATTTTTCAGGGAAAGGTGCAGGTGTCGGAGTGCATGTTTCGCAAGCAGATTTGCGCAAACCGTTCAAGGTGTGTGCTCCGTCATGAAATTATGCGCATTGAGCAGCTTGTCAATCGTGAATTTGACAATCTCACCATTGGCAAGTTGATTCGGGCTCTTGAGGCGGCAAGTGGCGTTACGAAAGGGTGTGGTGAAAGAAAAGATAAGGCGATTGTCAATTAACAATATAATGGTGGAGGATAGAGCGATGGGAATGTCTTGTAATCAATGTCAGGAGAGTGTTCATGGTACAGGCTGTATGGTGCGCGGGGTATGCGGAAAAGATGAACCTACCGCTCAACTGCAGGATGTGCTGGTCTATGCAACCGAAGGTGTTGCATTGGCGGCAGAGGGTAGGGCGGAAAGCGTGTCGAGAAGTGTTGGGCAATTGATGAGCGAGTCGCTCTTTGTGACGGTGACCAATACCAATTTTGATGAGGATGCCATTGTCGCCCAAATCCGCAAAACGCTTGCGGTGCGTGATGAGCTGAATGCTTTGCTTGATCAATGCCCTGATCATGATGCGGCTCGCTGGAATGGCAGCTCCAAAGAGGATTTTATGCTCAAGGCACCAACGGTGAGCATCAAAGGCCTCAGCGAGAATGAAGATCTGCGCTCACTGAAAAGTCTGGTACTCTACGGCCTGAAGGGGCTTGCCGCCTACACCGATCATGCAGCGGTGCTTGGCTATCATGATGACACGATCTATGCGTTTTATGTCAAGGCTCTTGCTGCGCTCACCAAAGAGTTGTCAGCGGACGAACTGACCGGACTGGTGCTCGAAACCGGTGGTGTCGCCGTCAGGGCAATGGCCCTGCTCGACCAGGCAAATACAACAAGCTACGGTCATCCCGAAATCACTTCGGTGAGCACCGGTGTGGGCAAAAATCCCGGAATCCTCATTTCCGGCCACGACTTGCGCGATCTGGAAGAGCTGCTGACGCAGACCGAGGGCACAGGCGTTGATGTTTATACCCATTGCGAGATGCTGCCAGCCCACTACTATCCTGCATTCAAGAAGTACTCCCATTTTGTGGGTAATTATGGTGGTGCCTGGTGGTCGCAAGACAAGGAGTTCGACACCTTCCACGGCCCCATTCTGATGACGACGAACTGCATCGTCCCCGTCCGCGAAGCATACCGCAACCGGATGTTTACAACCGGCATGGCGGGTTACCCTGGGCTGAAGCATATCGCCGCACGGGCTGAGGGTGGAACCAAGGACTTTTCGGTACTGGTAGAGCTTGCAAAAACTTGTCAGCCACCAAAAGAGCTTGAAAATGGCACCATCGTCGGTGGATTTGCCCACAATCAGGTGCTTGCCCTGGCCGACAAGGTGGTCGATGCTGTCAAGAGTGGCGCCATCAAACGCTTTGTGGTGATGGCGGGCTGTGATGGCCGTCATGCCTCACGTCAGTACTATACCGATGTTGCTGCGGCCTTGCCGGAGGGTACCATCATTTTGACCGCAGGATGTGCAAAGTACCGCTACAACAAGCTTGAGCTTGGTGATATTGGCGGCATTCCCCGCGTGCTCGATGCCGGTCAGTGCAACGACTCCTACTCGCTTGCGCTGATTGCCCTGAAACTCAAGGAGGTTTTTGAACTCGATGATATCAACGATCTGCCAATCTCCTTCGACATTGCCTGGTATGAGCAGAAAGCCGTTACCGTGCTTCTCGCATTGCTCTTTCTTGGTGTAAAAGGGATTCGCCTTGGACCAACACTGCCTGAGTTCCTGACCCCCAATGTTGCGGCTGTTCTGGTCGAAAAATTCGGGATCAAGCCAATCGGAACCGTCAATGCCGACATCGAAGCGATGATGGCCGGTGCATAAGTTGAGCTTTATTTGAAAAAGAACAAACGGCTGCTCTCTGCGGCCTTTTGTTTTTGCTTGACGATGCACGTCACAGCCAGCTCTCACAGGGTACGTAAGAGCCTGATTAATACGGGATACTTCACAGCCAGTCCCCATACGGACGCTAAACGTGTAATTGGCATCTGCCACCGCGCACCCTCATGCAAATGGGAACGGTAGATAATGGAAAAAACAGCCTAATCCGTTATCAGTGCTGAAAAAATAACCCGCCAAACCGCTGTAAGTAAAAGATCATTATGTACATTAACAGTAAAATAACGCAGTATCCCCCCTGTCATTTCGACGAACGCAGTGAGGAGAAATCTTACATGACAATACTCAAGATTTCTCGCTAACGCTCGAAATGACAAAAACAGAGATGCTGATGAAAAACAGAGATGCTGATGAAAAACAGGGATGCTGATGAAAGACTACAATTTCTATGTCTATATTCTTACCAATTGGAATAATGAAGTCATGTACATTGGTATGACCAACAATCTCGAAAGGCGGCTTTACGAGCACAAAAATAAACTTATTGAAGGCTTTACAAAGAAATACAACGTTAACAAATTGGTTTATTATGAAAATGTCGCAGAGGTTAATGCGGCAATTAACAGAGAAAAAGAAATTAAAAAATGGCGTCGAGAAAAAAAGAACAATCTGGTTATTTCGACGAATCCGACTTGGAAAGATTTAAGTGTTGAATGGGAAGCAGAAAGGATTTCTCGCTGACGCTCGAAATGACAGGGTAGCGTAACCTATAAGAGGAAAACGGATGAGTACACAGTATCACGACAGATACGGGTCTTTTTATTATGGTGCGTATTCGTGTTGAGTACGTATTCGTGTTGAGTGCGTATTCGTGTTGAGTGCGTATTCGTGTTGAGTGCGTATTCGTGTTGAGTGCGTATTCGTGTTGAGTGCGTATTCGTGTTGAGTACGTATTCGTGTTGAGTACGTATTCGTGTTGAGTACGTATTCGTGTTAGGCGCGTATTCGTGTTGAGTGCTTATAACGTTACAGCCCATTTCATTACAGTCTCTTTCGTTTCAGCCGCAGCGAATTGCTGACCACTGAGACGCTACTGCCTGCCATTGCCAGCCCTGAAAAGACGGGGTTGAGGAAGATGCCCCAGAGAGGGAAGAGCGCTCCGGCAGCCAGGGGAATGCCGATGATGTTGTAGATGAAGGCCCAGAAGAGGTTCTGGCGAATCGCCCTCATGGTGGCGCGTGAGAGGGTGATGGCCTGGGTAACCTTGTTGAGGTCACCCCTGAGCAGGGTAATGCCAGCCGATTCGATGGCAATATCAGTTCCCGTAGCCATCGCGATACCAACATCGGCCTGTGCCAGTGCGGGGGCGTCGTTGATGCCATCTCCGGCCATCACCACTTTGCGGCCCTCTGCCTGCAACTCCCTGATTTTGAGGGCTTTTTCATGTGGCAGCACTTCGGCGATCACCTTGTCAATGCCTGCCTGTTCGGCCATAAAGCGTGCGGCAAGAGGGTTGTCGCCAGTCAGCATGATCACCTTGAGCCCTTTGCGATGCAGTGCCGCCACGACCTCTTTTGCCTCTTTTTTGAGGGTGTCGCTCAGGGCTATCAACCCGATGCAGGCGCTCTTCTCCTCAATCAGCACGACGGTTTTTCCCTCTCGCTCAAGTCTGGCAAGTTCAGGGATCACTTTTTCATGAAGAGCCGGTTTGCGGACGCTGACGGGGAGCTCTCCAATGAGCGCTGAAACGCCGATGCCTTCGAGAGCCCTGAAGTCAGTGATTTCATCCAGAATGAGCCCCCGTTTTTTGGCGGCATCAACAATTGCTTGTGCCAGCGGGTGTTCAGAGCGGCTCTCAATGGTTGCAGCGAGTTGCAGCAGGGAGGTGATGCTGCTTTCATGGTCGAGCGAAATGATATCGGTAACTTCCGGTTTTCCGGTGGTGATGGTGCCGGTTTTGTCGAAAACGATGGTATCGACGGAGCTGAGTTTTTCGAGGCTTTCAGCATTGCGGATGAGGATGCCGTATTCAGCCCCCTTGCCGATGCCGACAATGATGGCGGTGGGTGTTGCGAGGCCGAGCGCACAGGGACAGGCAATGACCAGAATGCCCACCAGCCCCATGACGCCGTAGGAGAGGGCGGCAGAAAAGCCAAGGTAGGAGGAGCCGACTGTTAGCCAGAGCACAAAGGTGAGGAGGGCAAGAGTGAGCACCACCGGCACAAAAATCCCTGCTACCTTGTCGGCAATCTGCTGTATGGGTGCCTTTGACCCTTGAGCCTCTTCGACCATTCTGATAATGCGGGCCAGCACGCTCTGAGGGCCGACGTTTGATGCGGTGAAGGTGAAGGCTCCCTGTCGGTTGATGGTGCCCCCGATCACCTTGTCGCCAGCTTTTTTATCCACAGGGATTGCCTCACCGGTCACCATCGACTCATCAATGGAGGAGGAGCCTGTGGTAATGGTGCCGTCAACGGGGAGCTTTTCGCCGGGTTTGACAATAACGAGGTCGCCACTTTTGACCTCTTCAACGGCAATGGTGACCTCTTTTCCTCCTCGCTCAACAAGGGCTGTTTTTGCCTGGAGGCCCATCAGCTTTTCGACGGCCTCTCCGGTCTTCATTTTTGAGCGTGCTTCCAGATATTTGCCGAGCAGCACAAAGCCTATGACCACAATGGTTACGTCGAAGTAGGTGGAGTCAGGCGCGTGGAGAAAGGCTTTTACCGCAGGGATGAGCGTAATGAGTGCGCTGTAGAACCAGGCAGTTACGGTTCCGATACCGATCAGCGTATCCATGCTGGCCGCCCCGCTTCTGACAAACATCACAATCCCGTGCAGGAAGGGTTTTCCTGTGCGGAAGACCATCCATGTTGAAACAAACAGAAGGAGGATGTTCAGCCGCTCCATCGAGATCGGCAGGTGCGGGAGAGCATGGAAAACCATTGAGCCGATATCCCACATCATGAGCAGAAAAACCACGAGAGCAACGGGCAGGGCAAACTGCACCTTACGGAGCTGGTCGCGCAGTTCGCCCTCTTTTTCTGCCCTCTTGCTGGTTGTATCAGGGAGAGCACTTTGCATCGCCAGAGGGGGTGGCTCAAGCTCAAGGAAGTAGCCGTATTTGTTGAGAAGCTCATTGAGTGCTTCAGGTGTGGGGCCGTTGCCGTCACATTCGAGGGTTGCCTTCTCGGTTGCCAGATTGACATTGACCTGACTGATGCCCTCAACTTTGGAGAGCTTTTTGGTGACGATGGCCGAGCAGCTTGCGCAGTGCATCCCCTTGACGTTGTATCTTTGGGTTGTCATGGTAAATGGCTACCGGACGTTGATGACGCCACGCACGACACCCATGGCGCAGGTTATCTTGTAGGCACCCGGCTTTTGCGGTGTGAACTCCATCACAATCTTTTTGCCCTTTACCAGAGGCAGCGGTTTATCCCACAGGCCAGGAATCATGATATCGCTCATGCAGCCGGTAGCGGTATCGGTGGGGTTAATTTCAAGGCGCACCTTCTCTCCTTTTTTTACGGTAAAGCTTTTCGGCTCAATATCATGCGCTTTTGTATAGCCAACCGCAAAAGTTTCAGTAATTGCTGTAGCAAAAGAGGCGGCTGGCGAAGCAAGAGTGATGAGCGTTATTGCAAGCAACGTTATTCGTTTCATTTTCATAGGGTTTCGTTTGATTACTCTGGTGATATTCATCGCGCCGTCCCACAACCCGAATTTTTTCGGGTTTCATGCACGCAACAGCTCTCCATAACACCCTTTTTGCTATTGCCGTTCGATGTGAGAGAGAAAAAGCCAGCCATTGTACCAGCCTCTTTTGACGCACTCAGCCGTCAGTAATCAGTACTGATATCACCTTGTCATTTCGACGAACGAAGTGAGGAGAAATCTTACAGCACAATAATCAAGATTTCTCACTGACGCTCGAAATGACAGGATTCTATATTTTAACGTGATCGTGCTAAGCTCTTACAGACCACAGACCACAGATTACTGACAGTTCAGTGCTTCATCCCCGAATGGTGCAACCTCCCTTTTTTCAAATCCCGTTTTTTCATCAGCACAAAGATGACCGGTGTCATGATGAGTACATGAACGGCGGAGGAGATCATGCCTCCAATCATCGGCGCGGCAATCGGTTTCATCACATCCGCTCCGGTACCGGTTGACCACAGTATCGGAATCAGACCCAGAAGGGCAACGGCTACCGTCATCAGTTTCGGGCGCAGGCGGAGCACCGCACCTTCAAAGGCGGCATCCTCAATATCCTGTTCCGTGCAGGGGCCGTTCAGCAGCTTTTTGTCGAGCGCCTCATGCAGGTAGATGACCATCACCACTCCCGTTTCAACGGCGATGCCGTAGAGTGCTATAAAGCCGACCCAGACGGCAACCGAGAGGTTATAATCAAGAGCTGAAACCAGATAGACCCCGCCAACAAGGGCGAAGGGGACGGAGAGCATCACCATCGAAGCCTCAAGTACCGACTTGAAGGTAAAGTAGAGCAGGATGAAGATGATGACCATCCCGAGTGGAATAAGTACCTGCAGCCGCGCTTTGGCCCGAATCTGGTTCTCCCACTGCCCTGACCAGGCAACATAATAGCCGACTGGCAGCTTGAGTTTTTGTTCCAGCACCTGTTTGGCCTCGGTCACAAAGCTTCCCATGTCGCGACCACGGACGTTGAGGTAGACCAGTGAGCGCAACAGCCCTCCTTCGCTGTTGATCTCCGGCGCACCGGTGGAGATTTTCATCTTTGTGACGAGCGAGAGCGGCACCTGGGCACCATCCATGCTGCCCACAAGAATACGACCGATTGCCGGCATGGTGTCGCGGTAGTCGCGCAGGTAGCGGAGGCGGATGGGGAAGCGGTTTCGTCCCTCAACGGCTGTGGAGAGCATTTCGCCACCGAGGGCGGTCTCAATCACATCCTGAATGTCGCCCACACTCACTCCGTATCGCGCCGCTGCCTCGCGGTCGATGTCGATATCAAGATAGTTGCCCCCGGTCACCCGTTCGGCCACCACATCGGCGGCACCCCGGATCGGTTTGAGAATTGCTTCGGCCTGAAGCGCCAGCCCTTTGAGCACATTGAGGTCATTGCCAAAAATTTTCACCCCGAGGTCGGTACGCACGCCGGTGGAGAGCATGTTGATGCGGTTGATGATGGGCTGAGTCCAGCCGTTACGCACTCCAATCTGTTGCAGTTTGGAGTCGAGCTCGGCCACAATATCCGCTTTTTTGAGGTTTGGCCGCCACTGCTCCTTGGGCTTGAGGATGATGATACTCTCAAACATGGAGACCGGCGCGGGGTCGGTGGAGGTTTCGGCGCGGCCAACCTTGCCGAGTACCTGCTCCACCTCTGGCACGCTCATGATGA
>SESG01013131.1_pt1 | contig 19711 bp, 26 predicted proteins | sample 3171421 | NCBI WGS metagenome assembly SESG01 (sample SAMN10866946, study PRJNA518727) | freshwater metagenome | biome: subpolar coniferous forest; feature: holomictic lake; material: water; isolation source: holomictic Lake 227, 6 m and 8 m depth | place: Canada: near Kenora, Ontario | collected... | reverse complement strand
CCGTGCTTGACTAGGAACTCCTTTGTAGCTGGATCACTTGGATATCCGGACCCGGTATTTCCATACTGTTTGTATTTATCCTTTATTTTCTTGACTTCTTCCTCTCTGTCGACCTTAGCTAGGATGGATGCTGCAGAAACGCAAGGATGATTAAAGTCTGCCTTGTGTTCGCATACCACATCAAGGTTTGAGCCATGGATTAGAAATTTAAGAAGGGTATTTCTCCAGGCCGTTATGTTTATGGAAGGGCAATCAACTATGACTTTTATCTGTTCCTTAAGAAATTTACCTGCGTTTAGAGTATTGATAACTTCAGCTATTTTCTTTGCCTCCAGGGTGTTGAGATTTGTTCCAGATTTTATTGAAGAGTCAATTTCTTCAGGATAGACTTTGACTGTTTTGAACTTGAGAGCCTTAGATTCAATTTCCTTTGCTAACTTCATGCGAGTTGGATGGTCAAGAAGCTTTGAGTCTGCTACGCCTTTTTCTTTGAGAGTGCGTTCCTGATCCTTGCTGAGAAGCACGCCGCCGAGTATCATTGGTCCAATTAGAGGACCTCTTCCCGCATCATCGACACCCATGACTAACATATTATTCAAAAATTATATGAGTTTAAAGTTCTTTCGAAAGGTGAAATTTAAAACCCTAGAATACCTATACAACATATGCAAAAGAGGTATATTCACAGAAAGTTGTTTAGCTATAGGTATCCTAAATTAACAGTTTTACTCATTATTAGCATAATTACATATGTTGTATTTAGCAAACCGATTGTTCAAGGCTTCTTTACCCACCTTGGAAATTTAAGTTACCTTGGAATACTTATCGGAGGCATATTGTTTTCATTTGGGTTTACTACTCCCATCGCGATAGGAGTTTTTTTGGTGTCAAATCCTAGCAATATCTATCTCGCTGCAATCATTGGAGGTCTGGGAGCTATGCTTTCAGATTTGTTTATTCTTTCAGTAATTCGTGCTACACTAATGGATGAGTTCAGACTTTTAGAGAAAACTAAGATAATAAAAGAAAGTGAGAGATTGTTTAAAAGCAAGATTCATGGAAAGATAAAACTCTATTTGTTGTTTGTATTTGCGGGAATAATAATTGCTTCTCCTCTTCCGGATGAGCTAGGCGTCGGCATATTGGCAGGATTCACGCGTATCCGTGTTTGGGTAATGGCAATAATTAGTTTTGCGTTTAATTCTCTTGGAATCTTAGTTATGCTTTGTTTATAGTAATGCAGTAGAGATTTTTCAGAAGTTTATTCAGTGGAGAGAATGTTTTCCAGGTTGACAGAAATATAATTCATTCTTTCAATAAATTGTTTGGAGAATTCCTTTGGCCAATCTGTTGCGAAATCCCTTCTCATACCCCATATTGCTCGGTCAGTGTTTGGTTCCTGCGCTAGAGATAGTACGACGCCGCAGCCAGGAATGTTAAAGAAGTATTCCCTTACTATTTCAAACTTTAATGCTTCATCATCTCTAGGCGTTGGGAAGAGAATGCCTTTCATATCTTTGTAGTTGACTAAAAATCCATATCCTTTTCTCCAGTGCATAACTTTTTTCTCAAAGTCAGTATATTTTCTCTCTTTGGGAGGGTTCGTTCCGTCTGGATCAATTAGACCGTCAAATGCTGTCTCAGCATATAGGCTCATTTGTTCATCCATGAGCCATTCTTCTGGGGTAATCTTCTCTGGAGGAGCTAGCGGTTTCATGGACTTAAAGTCTTCAACTATATATTTGTTCCAATCTTTTCTTTTAGCCTCGAGCATTTCATTGGTTATTTGTAATGGCAAGCCAACTATCTCTGGATCATAGAATATGTATTCTTCTATTCCATATTTTACCTTCAGCAAGTCAGGCCAATCCTTTTTGGCGGGCTGTGACGGATGATAGAAGCCTTGTTTAGTTAGAGAGTCATCAGCAAGGTGTATCCAAAACGAATTATCAATTGGATAACTGACCTGACAGACAAAATCCAGAGGATTAAATGAGAAATCTGGTTCTAATGTGGAAGACATTGCATTTGTATTGACTAAGATTATTTAAGGATTATTGTGATGCTAAAATCGTTAGTTTAGAGTTCTTTCTAAAATGTAGTCTATTCTAGGCTAATGTCTAGTTCAAATGTTCTTAGATCGCTGGGTTTAATCTTTCTATGAATTATATCTGTGGGACTATGGGTGACGTAGGCATTGAAAGTTAGATAGTTTGAAGCCGAATACTCATTTTTTATATGAACCGATAGCTTTTTGCCATATTTTCTAACGTTCATGAACCGTCTGCCAGGATGCTTATGTTCTATACGGTGGCATTTTATGATGAAAGATATCCAACTATCTTGATTGAACGTATCCATATCTTCTAATCTTTGTTCCAAGTCTGTGTCGGAATAGAAGTTCAAATCCTTGTCGTTTTTGTCACATTTGTACATACTGGGATGTGAATGGTAGTCTCCAAAAACTATTTTAGGATCTATTGTTCTCTTCGTTCTAAGGTAAGAACGGAATCTCATTAAAGAATCAAATCCGATTGTTTCCACACATCTAAAACTTCTTTTTGTGTTAACTAGCGGACAGGCATTCTGGACGATTAAATTTGAATCATCGAATCTGCCGGAGAAGTATCCTGAATTCTCTTTCTTTCCAGTTTCGAGAACACTTTGAACAATGTTGTCAAATGCTGGCTCCCGTAGAACAATGCCTTCAATCCAATTATTGATCATAGAAATGGAGTTTATTGTTTCTTTTTAAGGATTATTGTGATGCCTTCGTTAGATTTAAAAGCTTCGAGCTTGGAGAATTATTATGGTTAATTCAAACTGGAATAGATATGTGGGCCAGGTATGGTTTGCAAACTTCTTGCAGCTTCAGCTAGATAGAGAGAAAACGGTAATTGAAGTTGCACCGGGTTCTGTGAATAAGATAGGTATTGGGCTCGGAGCATGTAAATTCAATGGAGATATTTATTTGGTTGAACCTTGTCCACCTGCATTGGACGAGATAGCCAAAGCATATCGAGAATATGGTTGTCATTGGAATATTTTTCCAGTTAATAGGACCTTGGAAAGTGGACTGCCATTTTTACCAAAAAATCCTGAGGCAATTTTATCAAATCATCCACTTGATGATATGATACTGAGTAAATCATTAAGCGATGATGAGATTAGAACTTTATTTACGGATCATTATGAGGCACCTGTGGAAAGAACAAAAATTATCTGGGATGCGCTTATGAACAAACCTATAGAGTTGGAAAGAGCAAAGACGGCAGTTGTTGACGAGTGGGCAAAAGCAATTGATACTCTTAATCCTAGATTGGTAGTTATTTCTCAGTACGATAGCTGTTTCTTTAGGAGAAACGGCATGGAAGCACCAGATAGAGAGGCATATGATGTCCTGTCGAGATTGAAAGATAGGTTCGCAGATAATCACGTGCCTCTTAAATCAAAGTATATCGAAGACAAAAGTAGATGGCTTGCTTTTAAGTTTGAGTGATTTGAACAAATCCCCCCAAAGATAAAGAAACTAGCGGGGGTGGGATTTGAACCGCACGACCTCCAGGTTATGGGCCTGGCGAGCACTCCAGGCTGCTCTACCCCGCTATGAAAATATAGACGGAGAAGAGCTTTTAAAGGTTGTTGTTTTATATTAAATATGGCTAAAGGGATAAGACAAAAGGTAGAAAATGCAGAAAAAAGAGTAAAGAGAGAAATAAAAGAGAAACTAATTAACGCTCCGAATTTTCTGACGAGTTTGAGAGTTATCCTATCTTTTGTAGTTATTTATATGGTTATTGATGAAAGAAATATCTCCTGGACGATTGTTGTTTTCGTTATTGCGGCGCTGACTGACTTCCTTGATGGGCAGATTGCTAGAAGATGGAATTTGACTACTGAATTTGGAAGAAAGGCAGACATGATTGCAGACAGATTCCTATGGGGTGGTACTGCTCTCGCATTCATATTTTACTTTACTAGCAATGGAATGATTGGTCCCTGGGAAGGTCTGCAAATCTTGATGATCATGTCTCGAGAAGTCATATCAATGCCCTTTGCATTGATTGCATTCTTCTCTGGAAATGCAGTTCCACATGCTAGAGGCATTGCAAAACTAACTACCTTCATGCAGGGATTTGCATTACCCTGTTGGGTATTGGCAGTTTACTTCCCTAATTTTATTGTTTGGGGATATCTAACATGGATTCTTGCCATTGCCCTAGCATACACTGGAACACGTTCTGCAATGTATTACATAAAAGATATACAGAATTAGTGTAACAACAAACCTTAAAAGTGCTTAATACCACTCTTTTTCAAGCCCAGATGGGACAGCGGTTACTCCAACGGATTGCTAATCCGTCTTCACGCAAGTGATTCCCAGGTTCAAATCCTGGTCTGGGCGTTTATACAAAGGGTAAGGTTTAAATCCTAACATTACTTAAGAAAAATATGAAAAAACAGAATCTCAGTCAATGGTCTATTCCTGCATGTTTATTTATTGGAATAGGTGTCGGGATTCTTACTGGGCAAGTGGCTGCATTTGCTTTAATAGGATTAGGAATAGGTATTTTAATCACTTTTTTGGTTTCAAGGAAAAAATAAAACTTATTATATAAGTCCTAATTCTACGCCCTGTCGCACCTTGGTCCGGGCGCTCGATTATTGAGAAGATTTAAATACTTTAGGTGAATTATGGATTTAATATGGTGATGGAATTTTTACAGTATGTTTCGATTATATTTGAATTTGCCATAGCTCTTCTTGGAATTGGGATGATTTCAAAGAAAAAGAACATTGGCTGGTTATTCCTGATTACCTTCGGTATTTATGTGTTCTATGATCTTGCAAAATTAAATAATATGTCTGTTAATTCGGGCGTTCTGTATGTATCTTTTTTTATTGCAACTTTGTCAGCCCTAATGTTAGCTTGGAAGGTCTATAGTAAAAAATGATAGCGCTTATTGGTTTAATTTTGATAATAATTGCTTGGGCTATGCAATTCTTATTTATGAATAAAAATAAGAAGATTTACACTTCTTTTGTTGCTATGTATATTATCGGTGTTGCTTTCCTAACCTATGATGGTTTTACTTCTGGAGTAAATAATCTAGCCATGGCCAATTTAATTAGTTTAATCGTTTCACTTGCAGTGTTAATAAAATTAAGGTATTACTAAATGGGGGAAAAATACTATGGTTGATTGGGTTTTGATTGGATTGGTGGTAATTGCCATTGCATGGATTGTACAATTAGTTTTTTCTTGGAAAAGTAATAAAATACAACCTGCTTTTATTGTATTGTATATGCTGGGCGTTCTAATTATGGTTGTTTCTGGCTATTTCGCTAAACTGCCTGTTTCACCCTATGAAATATTTACCCTTTTGGCTGCTCTGGTAGTCTTGATAAGGACTCTGACTTTGAAAAATAAGCGAAAGTCCTAGTTTTTATTAGTTATATTATAGGTCTTGGCGTGTTTAATTTTACCTCAGAATAAAGAATTGTTCCAAGAAAGTTGTCGCATAGGTGCCTGAGTCCAAGGTGAACGTAAGAACAATTTTCTTACTCAATTTGAATATTTCGTCTTCTTCAGTCTCAATGCCCATGTCTTGCACTTTGAATAGCGCTTTTCTTGCTGATGAACTTAGACTCAGAAATGGAATTTGAGGTATTTTAAAATCTTTAATTTCCAGATTGTTATCTCTTAGAACTTCCTGAGCTATTTTTTCAATTCTGCCAGCTGAAAGATTAGAATTATAGCCAATTATGGGAATGCTTGCGTTTTTTAGATCAATACGTTCGTCAATTGCCCTCTCCAGGATCTCATTGAATAACCTGCTTTGTACGGATTGGCACATCATTAGCAAAGATTTTTCACCAATCATACTCAAGGCTCCAAGCCAGTCTTTATCATTTTTGGAGAGATATTCTAGCATGGAGTGCTCGGTTCTCAATTCCTGAGGGAAATAATCTCTTGCTTTGATTAAATCCTTTTCTGCTTTGAGTTTCTTCTTTGCTTTTTTTACTTCATCACTTTCCTGATCACCAAATGCAGTTAAATAGGCAAAAACTGCCTCCTGAAATTTTTGCTTTAATACTAGTTTACCAATGAGAACGTTTTCCTTTCTCAGGGAACCAAATCTTTGTGCTCCGAAGAGATTTGGGAGGTATTCTGTATTTCTTACTCTGTTGAGTATTTTGATGGCATCCTTATCTACATCTCTAAGATTAATTTTAAATTGATTTCCCTTGAGATCACCGATTTTTATCTTGTGTTTCTCCCACTTGAAGTTCTTTAGAACTATGCCTGGATGAGAAAAATTTCTAATTCGCTCGATGTCTGCATTGAAGATTGATATCCTTTGGCAGGTCCAGGCGATTTTATCCTTTGTTCCTGCATAGCCGAGTTCATGTGGGAAGTTATGTAACTCCTTGGAAAGAATTGATAGAACTGTGAAATGATCTAGATTTATCTTCTCCAGGTCACAGGTTAGGAAATTTCTTCGGTCATTGGTATCAATCTTACCAAAATCTACTCTGCTTTTCTCTAGAGCTGCTGAGGAATCGGATACCTTACAAGTATATTTGTCCCATACTTCTTCGACTATAAAATCCTCTGGCTTGTGCTTGAATACTACGCTACCTTTGTCTAATTCCATGATTAAAAGAGAAAGTTTTGGCTATTAAAGGTTAATGTTTTGCATAATATATAAAAACTTTGAATTGTATACAAAATTATGAAAGATAAAGAAGGTGTAAGTCTGATAACAGTTTATACCTTTGAAGACTGGAGAAATTGGCTTGAGAAAAATCATTTGACTGAGAAGAAAGTTGGGATTATAATCTATAAAAAGCACACTGGAAAAAAATCAATAAGCCATAGGGAGGCAATGCACGAGGCAATATGTTTCGGATGGATCGATACTACCATAAAGAGATTAGATGATGAAAAATTTGTGAGATATTTTGTTAAACGAGGAGATAAGGCTAATTGGAGTAAAAATACCTTGAGATACGGAAAAGAATTACTGAAGAAGGGCAGAATGGCTCCTCAAGGAGTCCTGAGATATAAACAGGGTCTTCTAAAAAAACCGCATGACCATGGAATTCCAGCTAATCCACGGATGCCTAGAGAATTGAAGAATATGATTAAAAAGAATAATGTTGCAAAAAGGAACTTTGAATTATTTTCTCCTTCAACTAAACGTATGTTTTATCGTTGGATTCTTAGAGCTAAGAGTAAAGAAACGAAAGATAGGCGAATGAGGGAGATAGTGCAGAATGCTGTTGATAAAAATAAGAACTTGAGATAATCTACACTATTGGTAAAATTTATAAACACTCGATGCGCATGAAAAACATGTCAAAGGAAAGCAACAAGCAGAATGCATTGAATTGCGTTAGCTTTGCCTTTAATTATCAGTTTTTTTACTATTAGTAAATCCGAGTTCAAAGAACCGGATTTGCAGAATCTTTCTTTAATTTGAAAGTATGCTTCGGTTTTTGAATTCTACAACTGATTTGGTGAAAATATGGAAGAAAAACAAACACAGGAGAAATTGAACGACAGAAATGTCGATAGGTATGGGGAACCAGTTATACCCAGCGTGCTGAAGGCTGAAATTCCTTTATCCGAAGCGAGCAAGAGAACGGTTATGGGGGCTAGACAGGAAATAAGAGATATTTTAGATGGAAAAGATAGAAGGAAGATAGTAATAAGCGGGCCTTGCTCGGTGCATGACTTGGAAGCCTGTGTGGAGTTTGCTGAGAGATTTCTTAAATTGAAAAAAGAAGTAAGTTCTGAACTACTTCTTATCCAAAGAGCATATTTTGAAAAGCCTAGAACGACCGTTGGTTGGAAAGGGCTCATTTATGATCCAGATATTGATGGAAGTTACCAACTTGCTAAAGGACTTAAAATTGCACGAGAATATTTGAATAGAGTTACCAGCATGGGAATGCCCTGTGCTACAGAGTTTCTAGGAGTAATCACTCCGCAATATATTGGAGAGATGATTTCCTGGGCAGCAATTGGAGCTCGAAGTACGGAAAATCAGGATCACAGGAGAATGGCGTCCGGATTGTCAATGCCAGTTGGTTTCAAGAATGGAACTTCTGGTGATATAGGCATAGCCATTGATGCAGTTGCGGCTGCACGAGCAAAAGATATGTTTGTGGGAATAAATGAGAATGGCCAGGCTTGTCCAGTGTACACTGGTGGAAATAGATATGGACACGTTGTTCTCCGAGGAGGAAATGGAAAACCTAACTGCCATCCTGAAACGATTAATAAAACACTGGAGTTACTTACGAGTAAAGGCTTGCCTAGAAATTTGATTGTTGATTGTAGCCACGGAAATTCGGAGAAGAATCATTACAAGCAGAAAGAAGTTGCATACATGATTCTTGAACAGATGTTGACCGGAACCGATGGAATAGTGGGCATAATGCTTGAAGCCCATCTTAATGAAGGTAAACAGAATGAACCTACAAATAGAAAAGAACTAGACAATTTGAAATATGGTGTATCAATTACGGACAGTTGCATAGACTGGCAGACGAATGAAGATATAATTAGAGAATATGCAAGACGACTGAGAAAATAATCAATTAATAATCATTGCTGCGCCGGCAACTAAAAATGCCGTTGCGATTAGTCTTCTTACTAGGTGATGGTCTTTGAATATTTTTCCACCAATTAGAACTGCGAAGAATACGGAAGTTCTCTTTAGTGCTATTACTAGTGCAACGGATGCAGAATTCTTGACAGCCATGATTTCGGCGTATCGGTATATGACTGTTATTATGGCAAGTACGAAGATTAGTATTCCTGAGAGATACGCAGTTGATTTTAGACCTTTGAATTTACCGCCCAGAGAGATGAAAATGAAAATGAAAATTAGTGCGAAGAAAACGTGCTGGAAAGCCATAAATGCATCTGGAGAGAACTTGAATCTACTGAGGATTAGTTTGTCTAGTATTGAAGTCAGAGTAAATAGAGATAGAGCAAGTAGAATGTATTTGTTCTTTGAAGAGAAAAATGTCCTAAATGGTTTTAGGAGCCCTTGTTTTTTGTCTAAACCATGAATGTAAATTCCGATTACCAGGAGTGCTAGACCAATTATTTCAAGGGAACTTAGAGATTCTCCCAGGAATATGAATGCAAAAATAGCTACAAACCCAGGGGTAAGAGCCAACATTGGTAGAGTTTCGCTTAACTCCAGCTTTTTTATTGAGTACATGACAAAAAGGAAAGCTAAAGCATTGAGAAATGACTTAAACAAAAGTATTCCGAGGCCTGGCAGTGAAAGTGTTTGAAAATCTGTCCTAAAAAAGAAGAAGGATGCAATTACTAGATTGAAAAGTGCGAGAATGACTGTAAATTCCAGTGCCTTTTCTTTGAAGAGGATTTTCTTTTCTAGAATGGCTGCCAATGCGGAAAATATGGCAGAAATTAGTGCAAAGATGTACCATTCCATGGAAAATATAACTGATGAGGATATAAATATCTTATTGAAATTAACTTTCATTAGTTTTATTAATGCATTTTTCTAATAAGATTCATGGTGAAATTGGAAAAGAGTCAAAGGACAATGTTTATAATCGCTGCTGTGGTAATTGTTATTATAATTGGAGCACTGATAATGGCAAATACGAAAACAAGTAATGGAACAAAAGTAGAAATGCAAACAAATTATGGAACCTTTGTCCTACAGCTGTATTCTGACATGCCAATAACTGCTGGGAACTTCGAACAGTTGGTTAACAAAGGATTCTACAATAATGTAGTATTTCATAGAATTATTCCTGATTTCATGATTCAAGGTGGAGATCCAACTGGAACTGGCATGGGTGGACCAGGATATAAGATAAAAGATGAATTTACCCATGCTGGAGGAAATAGAAACAAGCGAGGCACCATTTCTATGGCAAATTCAGGACCAAATACTGGGGGAAGTCAATTCTTTATTAATTTGGTAGATAACAGTTTCCTAGACGGCAAGCATCCAGCATTCGGAGAAGTCGTGCAGGGCATGGATGTTGTTGATAAGATTGCTAATGTACAAACTGGTGCAGGAGATAAGCCTGTTAAACCTGTCGTGATACTAAGTGCTAAAGTTATTTAATAAATTATAGATATTCAATTATTTAAAATAGAATTCCTGATAATACTTCTAAAAGCCAGAGGATTGTGAATGCAAGGGTCATTCTCTGGCTTACCACAATAAATTTATAAATATACCTAAACAAATTAGAGATATGGAGATTGAAAAATACACTGAAGGAAATCGAAAAGCATTCAACGAGGCAAATGTATTTCATAATAAGGCTAAAGGAGATTACTATAAAAATAAGTTTCTAGAAAAAGATTTCACAGCTCTTGATGATCTTGAAAAACAAATATTCCAAAAAATTAATGTTAAAGGCAAAAAAATAGCACAACTTTGCTGCAATAACGGTAGAGAACTTATATCAATTATTAAACTAGGTGCTAAAGAAGGCACTGGTTTTGATATTTCAGATGCAGCCATAGCTGATGCGAAAGAATTTGCTGATATTGCAAAAGTCAATTGTGATTTTATTTGCACAGATGTGTATTCTATTGGCGAAAAATATTCTAATGTCTTCGATATTATTTATATCTCGGCAGGCTCATTAAACTGGCTACCTAATATTGAAAAATTTTTTAAAGTGATTAATAGGCTATTAAAGAAAGGAGGGCGATTATTCATCTATGAAATTCACCCGTTCTCAGAAGTGTTCGCAAGCTCAGATAATAATAAATTTGACAGCAATAATCCCTATAAAATAACTAAGTCTTACTTCGACAATTCTGCGCAAATGCAGGAAACAGGCATAGACTATATCGGAAAAGAAAAATACAAATCAGAAACAAATTACTGGTTTACACATACTATGTCAGACATCATAAATGGCTGCATTAGGAACGATATAAGAATAACTGAACTAAAAGAATATCCATTTGATGTTTCAGCAGTACTTGAACATTTGCAAAAAGATAAGCTGGTGCCATTATCATTTTCATTATTGGGTATAAAAGAATAATAAAGAGCATTAAAATTATTCTGACAGCCTGATTCTAGTGCTATTCTTTAAGATATGAACTTTTTAGAAACTGGTTAAATATTAATTAGAAACTTCTTTTTCGTCTTCTGAATCTGATCCTTCTGCTTCGTCTTCATCGTCTTCGAACTCTACGTTTTCTAGGAATGCAAGAATCTTATCTAACTTAACATTAATCTGAGAGAATTGTTCTTGGGACATTCCTGATCCGCCGCCGTTTCTTGATCCTGAATCTCCTTCCGTTCTGAAACAATCACTGCAGTAAACTGGTTTGTCTCCAGATGGTCTGAATGGAACTTGACATGGTTTTCCACACTTGGCACAGGTAGCGTCATGCATCTCAGGTCTCTCTCTACCTCGTCCGCCGAATCCGCCTGAATCTCTGTCTCTGAATCCTCCGCCTCTTCCGCCTCCGAAGCCTCCACCTCTACTTCCGCCTCTTCCGCCTCCGAAGCCTCCAGAGCGTCCGCTGCCTCTAGAACTAAAACTACTTCCACGATTATCTGGTCTTTGTATGTAACCCATATTAGGTTGTCTAAAAGAGGCTATTTAAGGCTATGCATTTCATTTTTGAAATGATTAGTTTTTTAAATTGAGTTTACTTGTAATAATTATGAAAACTAAGACATGTGCAGATTGTAAGAAGGTTAAATTTGAAGTTAATCCATTTGCAAGATATGTGAGAAAGTACTGTGATAAATGTAGCAAGAAAAGGAAAAAACTTTGGGATAACCAGTGGAAAGTTAAGTTTGAAGATTTGCCTGATGACTAAAGGATACCGAAAAGTTCTAAAATAGAATATGTGTCTAAGAAACATGGATAAACTAACTATATATGCAACCGGAAATGAAAATCTATCTGGGAGTTACAATACGTCGTACTATATAGTCGGGAAAAATGAAGCTTTCTTGAAATGGCTTGGAGACTTGCTAGTTGGAGTTCTGGGAATTGAAGGAGGAAGAGAAAGAGCCAAGTATTATAAATTGAGTGAAGAAGATATGGAGAACCCTGTTGCTAAGGATATCAAAAAAATGATTGATTTGCATGAATATTATGAAAAGAAGGGTGAACGCGTCGATTTATTTTATGGAAAAGATAGGGTATATATCACGTTCAGAAAGTCAAAGGAAACGAGAAAGAAATTTGCAGATTTCATGCTGAAAACTGCTGAAAAGGTAAAAATAACTAAGACGCCTCATCAACTAGCCTATCGCCGTGATTAAAGAATTAGAATCACAAAGCAAACCTTTAAATGCCCTCATTTATTGCATTTATTATAAACTAGAGGGAGGTTAAACAAATGAACGGTAAAGTAAAATTTTTCAATGAAATGAAAGGATTTGGATTTATAGCTGGAGAAGATGGCAAGGAGTATTTTGCACATAAGACTGGCTTAGAATCAGGAGTCTCTATCAAAGAAGGCGACGATGTTGTATTCGAAGTTGAACAGGGCGATAAAGGTCCAAAAGCAGTTAAAGTTTCTAAGAAGTAAATCTTTTATTAATTTTTGTGAATAATACGCGTATTTTTTCTTTTTTAATGTATTTTATTCTAATTTAGTATGTTTTATAAGTCTGAAAACCAATAATTGGTATGGAACTTAAGAACGTCGTGCGGGTATTGGATGAGGAATTCAACGTTGATGAAGTAAAGGATGACTGGAGTTTTATGTTTGATAATCTATTCGTCAGAAAGGCCGTGGCTTCATTCAGGAAGCCAGAACATAATACTGGCTTGTTAATTGCCAATTCTAACGAGGTTAACATGATTTATACCGCATTCGCTCCTAGTAGATATGTTCTGGAAGCTATTCACATGAAAGGAATTGTGAACGTTCTTCTTGTGGTAAAGCATCCTTTTGACTGGGATGGCAGTCGAAATGGACCTGGATTCATTCCATTCACAGAACGAGATTACCAACTAATGGAAGGTATGGGAATTTCCATATATTCCTTGCACACTCCAATGGATAAAAACAGGAATGATGATGTTGTTTCCACTGCACATGCCTTTTCTAAGGTGATTAAGATGAGAGTTGTTGAAGAATTTGCTTCTGATGAGAAGAATCCTGATTTATTGCTGGGGCTAATTGGAAAAGTTCAGGAAAGCAAGTTGGATGCACTTGTAAAAAGAATTAATTCTGTTCTTGATTATAAAGTGAAGGTAATGAGGAAGAGTGATAAGGTTGGGACAGTTGCTGTGGTAACTGGTGGAGGTTTTATACCTGAAATTGTTCAGGAAGCAATTGACCGAGGCGTTGGAACTTACATTACAGGAGTTATTAGCCCAAATGCATCTGAATGGTGTAAAAAGAATTATGCAAAGGCATTTTCTGAGATAAGTAAGATGGATATTAATGTAATTGGATGCTCACACTATCTGACTGAGAAGTGGGCGATGGAATTCTCCATTCCATACTTCGGAAAAATATGTAAATCAGAGTTTATTGAAGACAAAGAAGCCTGGAATCTTCTTGAGTAAAAATTTAGAGTGTGTTGCCCCCTTAAAAATAAAACATAGCTTTAAAACGGCTTTTTTGCACATTTATGTATGCCAAAGTTCAGAATATTGAAATTAAGTGAAGGAATGCTTGAGGCAATTAAGCATGCAGGATTTACCGTACCTAGTGAGATACAGGAGAAAACTATCCCTCTGGTGTTGGAAGGGAAGGATGTAATTGGTAGTTCTGCAACCGGTTCTGGTAAGACTCTTGCCTTCGGAGCAGGGCTCATTGACAAAATGAAACGTGGCTATGGAATTCAAACTCTTATTTTAACTCCAACCAGGGAGTTAGCTGAGCAAGTTGGAACAACTCTTCAGAAATTTTCAAATCATAAGAGTTTGCATATTACTGAAGTGTATGGTGGTGTGTCCATGGGACCTCAAATAAGAAATATACGAGATGCGGACGTCGTTGTTGGAACGCCAGGAAGAATTCTTGATCACCTGGAGAGAAGGACACTCAAATTGAATCAAGTTAAATATTTAGTATTAGATGAAGCAGATAGAATGTTGGATATGGGATTCATACGAGATGTTGAAAAAATTATTAAACAGTGTCCTGAAGACAGGCAGACAATGCTATTTTCTGCAACCATATCTCAGGAGATAGGACACATTGCTAAAAGATATATGAAAAATCCAGTTCATGTTTCTGTTAATGATCAGGTTGATCCCGCTATGTTGTATCAAAAATATTATGATGTTCCACAGGAAATGAAATTCTCGCTTCTTGCACATCTTCTCAAGCTGGAGAAGAACGGCGTAGTAATGGTATTTTGTAATACTAGAAGAAATGTTGATCATGTGACAAGAGCATTGTATCAATATGGTATCGATGCACTTGCAATCCATGGAGGATTATCACAGAATAGAAGGACGGATACGTTGCAGGCATTCCATGAAAGAGAAGCATTAATTCTTGTTTGCACAGACGTTGCTGCTCGTGGTCTGGATATCAAAGATGTTTCACATGTTTACAATTTTGATTTACCAAGTAGCGGAAATGATTACATTCATAGAATTGGAAGGACTGCCAGAGCTGGAAAGAATGGTGTTGCAGTGAGTTTTGTTTCCTCTGGAGATCATACTGAATTTAGAAGTATATGCAGGGATAAGAATTTGAATATGGAAAAGATTCCAGTGCCAGAAAATATGAATGTTCTTCCAATATCCATACGTGCACCTTCGAAAGGAAGAATGGGTGGAGGACGCAGAGGTGGGGGAGGACAGGCAAGAGGACACTATGGCGGAAATCGTGGTGGAGGTTTTAGATCTAGAGAGGGGGGCCGTGGTGGAGGAAGAGACGAAAGAAGTGAAGGTGGACGTGTCGGATTTAGAAGACATGGCGGTGGAAGCAGTGGAGGCGGAGGAAGGAGATTTGGTGGAAGAGATAATAGTAATAACAGAAGAGAAGGCAGACGGTTCGGAAGACGATAGAATAATTTAAATACGAGAATTCTTAATAATACTTATGGCAGCAACACCACCAGGCGCAAAGAAGAGAAAACTTGACTATAATGTAGACCAGGCGACATTTGATGAATTTATGAAAGCATGCAGTAGAAAGGGATTTGCTCCTCAAGTTCTAATTGAACAGGCAATGAGAAAATTCGTCCAGACAGGACAAATTTAATTATTTTTAATATTTTTGATAAAGTTTAAGCAGACTTTGCTAATTTATCTTTATATCTTTCTCTGAGAAGTCTGTCAACTTTAGTTTTTGGATCCACATATCCTTCACTTCCTTCACCGACAGATTCAAGTAATTCGTTGGGTAAAAGTCTGTGTAAGTCAGCATCTACTGCTCTGTATTCTGCTTTAGATAGTTGTCTGTATCCTCTCTTTACAACAAATATATTTACTCCACCATTACCTTCTTCTGCAAATAATTTTAGGTCGTTGGCAGAATCTCCTTCTTTGAATCCTAATCTGCTAAGAGGTTCGTAGGGGATTCTCAGGGTTCCCATAATCCCCTCTTCTCCCATAGATTGGCCTAACTCACAAATACCTACAAGAAGAGGTTGGTTTAGCCTTACTTTTAATCCACCTTCTGCATAAACTCCCCAGGTTTCTAATGCAACAAAATCTTTTCTGTTCACACTGTAATACTTGGCAAATCTTTTCCCATCTCCTTCAGTGAGTGCGCTAAAATAGACTGGAGAGTGAGTGTCTAATTTCTCTAAAAGGTTTTCGAAACTTAATTTTGTGCTCATGATAGAACTCTTGTAAGGCCATAGGCGATTGTTTGGAGTGCTGCAGTGGGTATTGCTGCGCTTACTAGTCCTGTTGCTGTTCCAGCCAGTTTAGTTTCTAAACTAACTTTTTGAGTATTATACATTGGAGACATGTTATTTGTTGCAACTATTCCGAAAAGTCCTCCGAGAGCCGAGTAGACCATAGTTGTGCCATAGGTAATAAGAGGGCCTGCATCAGAGCCATTTGCCCTTAATAACACATCTGCCACTCCCGCGGCAATTGGGACTGCGGCTGCTGCAATACCTGCGTAAAGAATCTTTTTTCCAGTTGAAATTTCATTTTCCTCTGCCATTTTGTTCTGTTTTCTAGATTGTGTTATGTATTTAAATGTTTTTAAGAGGATATGATGATTGGGTAAACAAACATTTATAACATTGCAGGATATATATTTTTAATGACAAAGTACATTGTCGTTTCGGGAGGTGTAATTTCTGGCGTTGGCAAGGGCGTTGCCTCTGCTTCCATGGGTAGAATCCTCCAGGAAAATGGTTTTTCTGTGACTGCTATTAAAATAGATCCATACATTAATTGTGATGCGGGAACCATGCGTCCAACTGAGCATGGAGAGGTATGGGTAACGGAGGATGGGGGAGAAACTGATCAGGACCTGGGAAATTATGAAAGATTTTTAGGAATAAACATACTGAAGGATCATAATATCACGACTGGACAGATTTATAGGACTGTTATTGAAAAGGAAAGAAGAGGAGATTTCCTTGGAGCGACTGTGCAATTCATCCCACACATAACTAATGAAATAAAAAGAAGAGTTGTGGAAGCAGGAAAGGGATTTGACATTGCGCTTGTTGAAATTGGTGGAACTGTGGGAGACTTTGAAAATGTACCCTTCCTTTTTGCAATGAAAAGCCTGGAAAAGGAAATTGGAAAGGAGAATGTTGTATACGTTCTTGTTTCATATTTGCCAATTCCAAGTCACATTGAAGAGATGAAAACCAAACCTACACAGCTGTCTATCAAGTTGTTGGAGGAGCACGGAATTGAGCCCGACTTTATTCTCTGCCGTGGCAAACAGGCTCTGGATGATATAAGAAAGAAAAAGATTGAAGCATATTCTAATCTGCCAAAGGGAAGTGTCATCTCAATGCCAGATGTGATTGGACCTGGAACGGCAAATACCCTATATGTGATTCCTCTAGATTTGGAAAAAGAAGAAATGGGTGGGAAGCTCATGAACTGTCTTAAGTTGAAGCCGAAAAAGAAGCCCGATTGGAAAGCATGGAAGAGTACCGTCTCAAAGATAGTAAGTCCAAAACACGAGATTAATGTGGCCATTGTTGGGAAATATCTGAATGTTGGCGATTTCCAGTTGGCCGATTCATATCTTTCCGTTAGTGAAGCAATAAAGCATGCTGGAGCAAAGCACAATACGCGAGTAAATATACATTGGATTGATTCCAATTCCCTAGAGTCAGATAAAACGAATATCAAGAAAGTTTTCAAGAAGATTGATGGAATAATAATTCCTGGAGGGTTTGGTTCTAGCGGGATTGAAGGCAAGATTAGAGCGATAAGATATTGTAGAGAAAATGGGGTACCATTTTTGGGATTGTGCTATGGATTACAATTGGCAGTGGTAGAGTTTGCGAGAAATGTCTGTGGTTTCAAGGATGCAAATACTACGGAAGTGAATGCTAGCACATCCAATAAGGTTATAGACATACTTCCGGAGCAGAGAAACATAATGAACAAGGGAGCCACTATGCGTCTCGGTGCTTACAAAGCAGTTTTGAAGGACAAAACGATTGTGAAAAAGTTGTATGCTGGTGCGAAGGAAGTATTTGAAAGGCACAGACATAGATATGAAGTAAATCCGCAGTACCATAAGATTCTTCAGGAGAATGGATTAGTATTTAGTGGTGCAAGTCCTGATGGAAGGCTCGTTGAGTTCGTTGAATTACCTACCAAGAAACATAAATTCTTTGTTGGTACTCAGGCACATCCAGAATTTAAGAGTAGTCTGATTAAACCGGCCCCATTGTTTGATGGATTTGTAAAAGCGTGCTTGTAATTTTAATATGATTTTGTTGTTTTAGCAAGGTTTAAAAGTCGGAGGAAGTGATGATTTTTATGGTATACCTGATAGAAAACGAGTTTACTATTATCATGCGAGTACTTCTATCCATATTTCTTGGAATAGTTATTGGTCTTGAAAGACAGAAAAGAAAAACTGAAACACATAACTATGGTGCTGCGGGACTGCGAACGCATATGCTTGTTTGCATGGGAACTACGATGATCGTGGCTACGGGGGTAGTTTTATTTCCCAATGATCCAATAAGATTGGCTGCATCCATTATGGCTGGAATTGGATTCATTGGTGCAGGAACAATAATGAGTGCTGAGAAAAAATCTCTTGGATTGACCAATGCGGCAAGCGTTTGGGTTGCTGCAGCCATTGGAATTGCAGTGGGTTTCGGATTGTATATTACTTCAATTCTCGGAGCAATGTTGGCGTTGATAATTCTAGAGCTTAGAAGATTCGAAAGTCTTGAATAGAAAAATATAAATATTGTAAAGGGTACACTAAGTATCATGGAAAACGCACGAAGATTGACATTGGAAGAGATTGAACAAAAGCTTGAGAAGCAAAACTATGGAGATGATGAAATCCAGAGGGTAATGCCGAAACTTGAAGAGATATTTAGGTTAAGAGAAGAGAAAAAGGCGATTATTCTAGCACACTATTATCAAACGCCACCAATTCAGCTTATTTCTGATTTTAGAGGAGACTCTTTGCAATTGGCAATGGCTGCTAGAAATATGAACTGTGAAGGTTTGGTTGTTTCTTCTACAGTGCATTTCATGGCGGAGATGATTAAAATACTCAGTCCGGAAAAGAAAGTAGTTATTCCGGACCTGGAAGCTGGATGTTCAATTGCAAATGGAATTAATGGAGCAACGATAAGAAGAATTGGGGAGGCACATCCGGATGCGGCAATTATTGGATATATTAATACTGGAGCTGAAGCGAGAGCTGAGATGGATGTCGTTTGCACTTCAGCAAATGCTGAAAGAGTGGCAAGTCGTGTGCCTGAAAGAACAGTAATTATGTTGCCAGATTATTTCTTTTCAAAAAATATATTAAAAAGAGTAAATAATGATAATCCTGAAAAGCATTATCTGGCTTATGTGGGAATAGAAAATGGAAAGATTCGACTGGAAGACGTCTCTGGGAAAAACTATTATCCGGGAATACCCATTGACCAGAAAGACATGCCGCAAGGCATGAAGGGAACATGCATTGTTCATGAGCAATTTATTCCTGAACAAATTAGGGAATATAGAACAAAATACAATGTTAGTAAGGTGCTTGCACATCCCGAAGTTAGACCAGATGTTGCAGCTGAAGCTGACATGGTTGGGGGAACGCAGAAAATGCTTGAGTATGTTGGATCCATTAACGATAAAAGATTTATGATTTTAACTGAATGTGATTTGATTGCACCCCTCAAAGAACAATATCCTGACCGAGAGTTCGTAACTCCATGTTTAATGTGTCCCCACATGAAGAAGAATTCATTGGATAATGTAATTGCCTCCCTGCGAGACGAAAAGTATGAGATAAATGTTGATGCTAAGGTTGCAGAAGGAGCTAAAAGATCGATTGATAGAATGTTTGAAATTACAAATTAAAAGAAGTGAATTAGGCCGAGATTCTTTAGAATGGCAAGACCGTTTATTATTCCAAATATAAGGAATGTTGTGAAAATACCCCAATGCTTATGCTTGAGAGCGAAAATAATCCATAATATGTCTGCAACGAACCAGCAGTAGAATGAGTTGGTGTATGCATCGAATGCCTGGATTCCGAAAAGATTTGAATTAAAAATTGCTCCAAGGGCAGAGA
>SESG01012706.1_pt1 | contig 19716 bp, 16 predicted proteins | sample 3171421 | NCBI WGS metagenome assembly SESG01 (sample SAMN10866946, study PRJNA518727) | freshwater metagenome | biome: subpolar coniferous forest; feature: holomictic lake; material: water; isolation source: holomictic Lake 227, 6 m and 8 m depth | place: Canada: near Kenora, Ontario | collected... | reverse complement strand
GTTTGGATAACAATTCATAACTTCGTTTTCGCTGGAGTATTTGCCAGGTATACTGTTGACCCAAATCTTTCAAATCGATCTGTTATGTCACATTTCTTTCGAAGGTTAATAAAAAGAAGCTCTATCGAATACCGATTGATTCTGGCATTTCTTCCTATGATCGTTGTGATGATAATCTTAGACCATTTTATTGACCAACAGGTTTTCGTATACAATCAAGGTTGGTTGGTAAGTGCATTAATAAAATTTGCAATTGGCATCCCACTAGTTGGAATTGTTGTCTATTTGCTGGCAATGATACTTGATCGCAAACTTTCAAAAACAAAATTGGCACTCGAAAAAAGTGAAGAGAGATTTCGAACCATTTTTGAGAACAACACCTCTGCGACACTTATTCTGGAAACCAATAAGACGGTATCAATGGTCAATGATGCCTATTGTAAAATGACCGGCTATTCCCAGGAGGAAGTTGTGGGTAAAAGCTGGACTATTTTGATTCCAGATTTTGAACTTGAGCGTCTTTCGGAGTACAACAGATTAAGGCTTCAAAATTCACCGGATATCCCTGACAATTATGAATTTCAATTCAAGAAAAAGAATGGAGAGATAAGGTTTGGAATCATGTCAGTATTTTATGACAAAATCATCAACCAGATTGTCACCTCTGTGATGGACATTACGGAAAGGAAACAAATGGAGGTATCGCTCAGGGAAAGTGAAGAGAAGTACCGTAAGTTGATTGAGATACAAGGTGAAGGATTTGGCATTGTCAACTCTGAGGAAAGGTTCATCTTTAGCAATCCTGCAGCGGACAAAATATTGGGCGTTCCAATAGGTAGTTTGGTGGGCAGAAAAATGGATGAATTTGTGAGCAATGAAACTTTTGATAAGATCAGGAGACAGACAATGATCCGGCAGGAGGGAAATCAAAGTACCTATGAAATGGAGTTTATTCGCGCTGACGGAGAAAAAAGGGTCATGCTTGTCACAGCTACACCTACCTTTAATGCCAATGGAGAATTTGAAGCCACACTGGGAATATTCCTTGACATTACAGACCGGAAGCTAATAGAAGATGAGCTAAAGAATAATGAATCTGAACTTAAAGCCCTCAACACAACCAAAGACAAACTCTTTTCAATTATCGCCCATGATCTAAGGGGTCCAATTGGTACTTCTGCCGATTTGCTTGATGTACTGATGGAAAGTTATGACAGCTTTAGCAATGATGAGCAACTTAGGATGCTCGATATTTTAAAGAATTCTGCAAAATCGACTTTCAATTTATTGGAAACACTGTTAAACTGGGCCATTATCCAAACCGGTAACCTGGTTTTTAAACCGGAGCTATTTAACCTGACCAATTGCCTTGCTGGGGTTGTTGAGAGTTTCTCCCCTACTTCGCTTTCCAAGAATATCACATTACACTATGAGCTGGGGGACGATATTTTTAGTTTTGCAGATGCCAACATGATTCAGACTGTTTTCCGCAACCTGATAGGAAATGCCATCAAATACACTTTCAGAGGAGGAACAATAAAGGTAACTGCCATCGATCTGGGCTCAAAAATTGAGATTACCATTACTGACAACGGTGTTGGAATGGACGAGGAAACCAGAATGAATCTATTTCTGCAGAATAAGACAAGTTCAAAATATGGGACAGAAAATGAAAAAGGTACCGGACTTGGTTTGGTTTTGTGCAAAGAATTTATAGAAAAACATGGCGGTCATATCCGTGTTGAGAGTGAAAAAGGGAAAGGCAGCAGTTTTATCTTTGATATTCCCAAAATTCAATCCCAAAGTGAATTTCCGGCCTCTCGCAAAGTCGAAGAAATTCTTATCAGAGGAAAATTCAACAATGAGCTAATCCTGATCGTCGAGGATGAAGACATCAATTATCAGGTACTATGCTCCATTTTGACGAGTATTAATCTGAAATTCGAGAGGGCAATTTCCGGCAATGAGGCTGTCAACATGTTTCTTCACAACAATTACAGTCTGATTTTAATGGATGTTCAACTACCGGAGATGAATGGATGGGAAGCAACCATGAAAATCAGGGAAAATGATTCTCAGATTCCAATTGTTGCCGTAACGGCTTATGCTTCTGATCCCACCAGGAAAAAAAGCATGGATGCAGGATGCAATGATTTTGTTACCAAGCCTATCAACAAAGCAAAATTGATTCAAATAATTGACAAGCACCTCTCCAAAAATAAATCAAGCACTTTGCTTCAAAACTAAGCTGGATAGTTGTTTGAATTTGTGAAAACATAAGAAGGGGGAGATGAAACGATCACCCCCCCCTTCTTATTCTGAATTCAATTCATTACTTGCTAACCTTTTTGGGTAGAAAAAGATCGGAAGCATATGTAAACTGATATTTTCCTGATCCAAGTTCAACGACTGTTGACTCTCCTTCCTGTTGACCTTTACCTACTTTACTTGCAGAAAGAGGAGCCTGATTAAGCATAACTTTTGTGAGTTCTGCAAAAGGAAGGGTTACAGTGGCTGTGGTATTCGCTGGTACAGTCACATCAAACGCAAAATTAGCGTTATCAAGTATCCAGGAAGATTTTACTATTCCATACATACTTTTCAGTTCGGCAGAAGCTTTTGTTAGTCCGCCACCGGGATGTGGTGCGAGCAATATATGTTTGTAACCAGGATTTTGAGGATCCAAATCCAAACCTGCCACATGTTTGTATAACCATTCTCCAATGGCACCATATGCATAGTGGTTGAAGCTATTCATGCCAACATCCTGGAAAGAACCATCCGGCTTTTGTCCGTCCCAGCGTTCCCAAATTGTCGTTGCCCCCTGCGTAACCGGATACAACCAGGAAGGATACTTTTTGCGGTTTATCAACATGAAAGCTAAATCATCCTGACCAATCGATGAGAGCGTTTTGCAAAGAAGCGGAGTCCCAACGAAACCGGAAGTGAGATGTCCCATTTTCCTGACATCATTGGCCAAATATTCTGCAGCGTTCTTTTTCAAATTATCAGGCAAGAGGTCAAATGCCAATGCCAGCGAATATCCTGTTTGTGTATGAGAAACAACCCTTCCATTTTTTGTCACAAACTCATCGATAAAAGCTTTTTTCACCGCATCAGAGAGTTTTGCATAATAGGTTGCATCTTCAGATTTACCTAAGATACCGGCAATCTTACCGAGTAATCTGGAAGAATATGCATAATACGCTGTAGCAATTAGATCCTTCTCCGTTGTTGCACCGGGATAGGAAGAGCTATTGGAGGCAAAGGCAAGCCAGTCGCCAAAATGTGCATCACCGATCCAGAGATTTTTTGATCCTGCGCGGGTGTGCATGTATTCGACCCATGCCTTCATACTTTTATATTGCTCAGACAAGATTCGCTTGTCACCATAAACCAGGTAAACAGTCCATGGAACAATAATAGAAGCATCTGCCCAGGCTGTAGCCCCACCCTCTCCCTTCAAAACATCAGGAATAACATGTGGAACACGGCCACTTTCTGCCTGATCGGCAGGAAAATCTTTCATCCATTTGGTATAGAAAGCTGCAACATCGAAATTGAAAGCAGCTGTCATACTGAAAACCTGAGCGTCACCGGTCCATCCCAATCGCTCATCCCGCTGTGGGCAGTCAGTCGGAACGTCGACGAAATTGCCTTTTTGCCCCCATTGAATGTTGTGTTGCAATTGATTTATCAGAGAGTCTGAACAGGCAAAGGTACCGGTTGGATCCATGGCAGAATGAATCACAACTCCAGTTACCTGATCTAGAACAGGCTCTGCTGAGAGTCCCTTAAGCATCACAAACCTGAAACCATGAAAAGTAAACAAAGGCTGAAAAGTTTCTTCACCTCCTCCTTTGAGAATGTAAGTGTCGGTACATTTTGCAGCACGGAGATTATCGGTATAAAAATTACCTGCTTTGTCCAGAACTTCGGCGAATTTCAATTCAATCATATCCCCTTTGCTGCCATTCACTTTTAATCTGACAACACCGACCATATTCTGACCCATATCAATAACTGTCTCTCCCTTAGGTGTTTTAATTAGCTTAACAGGTTTGATCTCCTCTATGGCCTGAACGGGAACTCCTTGAGGAGCAATCAAAGTATTTTTAGTGTAGTCATAAACTACTGCATCGTTCCATTTTGCATCTCCATAGCCTGTTTGGTCCCATCCGTTCAAGTCAAGCCTTGCATCATAGCTTTCTCCATTGTAAATATCTGATTCCAGAATTGGTCCGGTGGTGGCTTTCCATTTTGAATCTGTTGATATTACTTCACTCGTTCCATCGGTGTAGCTGATTTCAAGCTGAGCCAAAAGGGCGCTCTTATCTCCATAATAGCTTCGTTGTCCTTTGAAACCAATGTTACCACGATACCAGCCATCCGCCAAAATTGCTCCGATGGTGTTTTTTGCACCTAGCATGGATGTCACATCATAGGTCTGATATTGGATGCGGGTTTTGTAGCTTGTCCAACCGGGTGTAAAAAGGTCATTGCCAACTTTCTTTCCGTTCAAGCGCAATTCGTAAAGGCCAAGCGCAGACACATAAACACGGGCCGTCTTAATCTTTTTGGCCAGCGAAAATTCCTTCCTAAAGTATTGAGATGGCCGTGAAATCAAATTATCAGGCTCCTGACCGAGTCTGATCCAATTGGCTTTCCAGTCGGAAGCATTTAACAATCCCGCCTCCCAGTATGCAGGTTCGCTCCAGGAGGTTGCCTTGCTTTTTGTATCCCAGATCCTGACCTGCCACCATAGCCGTTGTCCTGATATGGCAGGCGTTCCGCCATAAGTTACGTTAACTGATTCAGAGGAATTTACTTTTCCAGACGTCCAAACCAGTTTGCTCATTTTTGAAAGATTTTCTACTTTTTCAGCAACCCGTATTTCGTAGGCCTGTTGCGTGAAATTGTTCTCTTCAGCGACTATTTGCCAGCTCAATTGGGGTTGTGCTACACCGATCCCTATCGGATTGACATGGTAGTCACACTTGAGGGTATTCACAATGCTTTTTGAATACCCGGAAAAGGAAATAACTGTAAGCAGAATTGGAAAGAAAAAGTTTCTGTAGTGTGTGGTTGGAATTTTCATAAGTAAGCTGTTAATTTATTCAAAGATAAAAAATTTTGATGGAGGCTAGCCCCAAACTTCCGGATTTACGATTGAAATATCCCTCCGTCCTTCGAAAAATCGCAAAATATTCCTGGATGCTTCACGACCGGTCTCAATCCGGGTATCAATAGTTCCTGTGGCATTGTGAGGAGTTAACACCACATTGTCCAATACAAACAGCTCAGGTGATACAATCGGTTCTGCCTCAAACACATCCAGTCCGGCTCCTCCCAACTTGCCATTCTGAAGATAGGTGACAAGGGCTTTTTCGTCAATGACAGGACCTCTCGCAGTATTCAGAATGATGGCACCATTTTTCATTTTTTTCATCGCTGCCTCATCAAGCAAATGAAAGGTTTCATTCGTCATTGGACAGTGCATTGAAATAACGTCAGATTTTTGGAGCAACTCCTCAAAACCTACTTGTTGACAAGCATATTTTTCTTCTATTTCGACACTTAATCTGGTTCTGTTGAAGTAGATAACTTTCATGCCTGATGCGATGGCTCTACGGGCAAAGGCTTGACCAATACGACCCATTCCAATGATTCCCAATGTCTTGCCATAGATTCCTGTTCCAAGATTTTCCATCATTCCCCATTTAAAATTGGGATTGGTCCTCATTTCTCTATCGGTTAAAGCAATTTTCCTTGTAAGCGAAAGAAGCAAGCCAAAAGCCATTTCCGCCGTAGGCTCAGTAACTGCATTGGGTGTATTACAAACAACTATGCCCATTTCATTTGCTTTTGTAATGTCAATGTTGTTGTACCCAACACCAAAATTGGCAATGACCTTGAGTCTGGAGGCAATATCAAGCATCTCTGCTGTAAGTGGTCTGGTAAAAACGGAAAGGACACCATCTGCCAATCGAATGTGGTTTTTGATTTCATCGTCCGAAAACATAAACGATTTAGTCGGATAAATCAGCTCGAACTTTTCTTCAAGATCAGAAAGTCCCGCTTTTGGTATCGCGGCAATGATGAGAACAATGGGCTTCATGGTAAGAAATTATGGTTGAATAATAACAAAGCGTCTGAAATAGAAACCAGTGTAATAAAATCGTATAGAAGAGAGCAGCAGGGGTATCGACATCATCAGATAAAGAAATGCCAAGTAAGAAAATGGAACCCAGCCTGTAGTTCGTAAGGTAATTCCCATGGAGATCATGAAGATCATAACCAGGTAGCTCTTGAAGTTAAAGAAGGAGAACAGGCATGGATATTCATTTTTCAGACCTAGTATCCGGAGCGTATGTTTAAGAGAAAGTTTCGAAAAAAGCCTGATGTAAAACGCAATCCCACAAAACAGAACAACCAACAATTTAAGCCAAAGATATCTGCCTGTTGTATCAAGCATTTTATAACCTTTGAACATTAGCATAGAACCGGCAAATGTCCAGACACCGGCAGCAATAAAGAGGAGGATACGCTTGGGAACAGCCGGCTTCAACCAGGATAGATTTCTCACTGCATCAATTTTACTCTGAATAGTCGATTCGATTTTCAATGGATCGCTCCGGATAGCCGGTATCGATTTAGATGCAAATGAAAAGAAATTTTGTGACTCTTACTTTACAAGATCAAAAATATTGATTAACTGCCCGGTTATGTTAACAATTCTTCTAAGAATTAAAGTGAGTTCGGAAAGCTTTTTTGAAGTCCGGTTTATCTCCTCGGTCAAAGCATTCAAAGCCAGGGTTTCAATTTTCAATTCAGCTATCAGCCTCTTTTCAAAAGTTGCTACCAACAATCGCTCCATGTTCCTCATACTCAAGGAGGCCTTTTCCAGTCCGATTAGCTCTGCTCGGGTTAATCCTTCTTTGGCCATCTCTGATACTATTTCATTCTGAGCGATTCTGATATCGACCAGTGGCATTCCCTTGTCCATAATTATTATTGTTTACTATTGGTATTAAAATTGGCAACCATCAAATGAAGAGTCTCTGCTTCATGGTAATATTCATTCAGGATAAAGGCGATTTCTTCAAAACTTTTCTTTTGGTTCAATGCTTCAGCGACAGATAAATGGGCTGCCCTCAGATTTTTTACCATGCGGATAGATTGCAGACGGAGTATTTTTAGTGCCTCAACTCTTTTCATCAGGGCAATATAATTTATCTCACTTTCAATCGCTGGCGGAGAGCGCTTCGTAAAGTAAAAACCAAAACTTTCATGTACCCCGGATGCCTCATTTGAAATCAGACCAATAAGAATATCTGATGATAAATATTTTATCATCTCGCTGCAAAGCACTGAAACGAGTGTATCAGCCTGATTTACATATTTTTTAAGTGCTTTAATTTGTCGGCTACCAAGATATAGGCGGGTGCCGGCTTCCATCAAATTGACGAGCAATGTTCCTGATCCAGCCTGAAGCTTATCCTCTACATTCATTTTGTTGTAATATCCAATCGAAGTTTCGAGGTCAACACCGATAGCTCCAAAAAGTGTCCGCCTGGTTTTGAATGGGGTATCTGATGAAAGTTGAACCAGTCCTTCTGCATATTTATCAAGAATATTGAAAACGGATCTAACCTTGGCAGGAATCTTGTCATTTTTGATGCGCTCTTTAACAATTGCATCCAATTCATTTATATGCGTGGCGGGATCTGAGAACGAATTGGCGTAATAGACACCTCTGATCTCCCGGATATCCGCAAGTTCAATCGATATTTTTTCGGGAATTACAGAGAAAACCTCAGCTTTGGAGGCAAATTGCTGAACAATATCCCGTTGCTGTTTGGAGACAGAAATACAGCTTCCCAAAAGGGGCAATAAAATCAGGGAGTAATAGATTTTCATGGAAGGGAGGTTAGGGGAAAAGTTGAGAGTTGAGAGTTGAGAGTTGAGAGTTAAGAGTTGGAAGATGAGAAAATGAGAGGGTGAGAAAATGAGATTGCATGGGTCGCCCTGTGTGGCTGTTCGAACTGAATGTTGTGAAGAGTTTATTAAGGTTAGTAGGCATCGACATATTTATTTGGAAAACGCTTGGAAGTCGCAATTGTTTATTTTTTTAAAGAAATATTTTAATAACAGAAGGGTTGGTAAAGAATTTTTCCTAGTTTTGCGACAAACAAGTACAAAATGAAAACGCTTTTGGTAAATACATATTGGTGGTGGCTCGATTATAACTTTCAAAAGTCGTAAGGAAGCAGCGTCCGTATTTACCTGAATAATATAGTAAACAAGAGACCTGTCGCACCTGCGACAGGTCTCTTGTCTTTTAGAGAGATGAGACATGAGATATAAGACATGAGAGACAATATTTTCGCATATAAGCTAATCACCAAAAAAGATATTAATACGAAAAATATATGAATACTTATCTGGCAGATAAAAATGGATATTACGGAGAATTTGGAGGGGCCTACATTCCTGAGATACTTCACAAGTGCGTTACTGAGCTGCAAAATACCTATTTGGGTGTTATTGAAAGTGAAGAATTCAGGAAAGAATTTGACCAATTGCTTCAGGATTATGTTGGTCGTCCTTCACCGCTTTACCTGGCAAAAAGGCTTAGTGCAAAATATGGTTGCAAGATCTACCTTAAGAGGGAAGATCTCAACCATACAGGAGCACACAAAATAAACAACACCATTGGCCAGATTCTGCTCGCGCGGAAAATGGGCAAGACACGGATCATTGCAGAGACAGGTGCCGGACAGCATGGTGTGGCCACTGCCACAGTATGTGCCTTGATGGATATGGAATGTCTGGTCTATATGGGAAAAACCGATGTCCAGCGTCAGCATGTCAATGTTCAAAAAATGAAAATGCTGGGTGCAGAAGTCAGGCCGGTAACTTCCGGCAATATGACTTTGAAAGATGCCACCAACGAAGCCATTCGCGATTGGTGCTGCAATCCGGCAGATACTTTCTACATCATTGGGTCGACAGTTGGTCCGCACCCTTATCCGGATATGGTGGCACGACTGCAGTCTGTGATTAGTGCGGAGATTAAGAAACAACTTATGGTGAAAGAAGGACGCGACTATCCGGATTATCTGATTGCCTGCGTAGGGGGTGGAAGCAATGCTGCCGGAACCATCTACCATTATCTTGACGATGAACGGGTGAAGATCGTTCTTGCAGAGGCCGGCGGACTCGGAATCTTATCCGGACAAAGTGCTGCCACCATACAATTGGGCAGAGTTGGCATACTTCACGGTTCCAAATCGCTGGTAATGCAGAGTGAAGATGGCCAGATTGAAGAACCTTATTCCATCTCTGCGGGGTTGGACTATCCTGGAATCGGCCCCATGCATGCGCATTTGGCCACTACCAAAAGAGCTACAATCCTGGCCGTTGACGATGATGAAGCCTTGAAAGCAGCATTTGAATTAACAAAACTGGAAGGCATTATCCCGGCTCTTGAGTCGGCCCATGCTTTGGGAGCACTTTCTAAAGTGGTTTTCAAATCTACGGATGTGGTGGTTCTTAACCTGTCGGGAAGAGGGGATAAGGATATGGACACTTATGTAAAAGTTATGAGTTTGGAGTTATGAGACATGAGAGATGAGACTTGAGATTAAAGTGAATGAGGGGGCGAGCGGGCGAGGGGGAGAGTGGGCGAACGCCTCATTTGAACTTTTCAGTCCTTCCAACAGACCCACGGAGCAATATTTGGGAGTTCCATTCGCCCCGTCGCCCACTCTCCCACTCTCCCCCTCATTTCAACCCAGTTATAAAATTGAAAAAAATTAAAGGACCCATGAATACTCAAAAAATCTACACCTACAAGGCCGAAAGCAAACAAGTGCTTGGGGATTTACACACGCCAGTAAGCATCTACCTGAAAGTGCGTGATGTTTACCCGGAGTCGGTACTTCTGGAAAGTTCTGACTTCCACGCAGCAGAAAACAGTCTGTCGTTCATTGCCCTGCACCCTATCGCAAGGGTTGGAATCAACAGTGGCATCTGCACTGAGCAATTCCCCGATGGAGAAGTTACTGAACAAGTTCTTAACCAAGACTTCGGAGTGGCTGAAGCACTTAACCAATTCATGAAAAGGTTTGAGGTATTCGGTCCTCAGGCAGATATTTGCGGGGTCTTCGGATACACCTCCTTTGATGCGGTACGCTATCTGGAAAAAATAGAGGTTATCGAAAATCATCAGACAGAAAATGATGCGCCCGATCTGCTCTATATTCTTTATAAGTACATCATGGTATTTAACCATTATAAAGATGAGTTGACACTGATCGAGCTCACAGAAGAAGGTGAAGTTCCGAACCTGGAGGAACTCGAAAATCTTATTTCCAACCGAAATTATGCTTCCTACGATTTCAGTCTCAACGGCAAAGAAAATTCGCCGATTACGGACGAAAAATACAGGGAGATGGTTCGAAAGGGGATATCTCACTGCCTGCGCGGAGATGTTTTCCAGGTTGTGCTCTCCAGAAGGTTTGAACAACCTTTTCAAGGAGATGATTTCAAGGTTTACCGGGCTCTGCGAAGCGTAAACCCCTCCCCTTACCTCTTCTATTTTGATTTTGGCGGATTCCGGATTTTTGGGTCCTCTCCGGAAACACACTGTAAAATAACCAATGGGAAAGCAACCATTGATCCGATCGCAGGGACTGTTCGCAGAAGCGGCGATGCCCTGCAGGACAAGGCACTAAGCGAATCACTTCTTCAGGATCCAAAGGAGAATGCCGAGCACGTGATGCTGGTCGACCTGGCCCGCAATGACCTGAGCCGCAACTGTTCAGATGTCGGTATCAACTTTTACAAGGAAGTTCATTACTACTCGCATGTGATCCATCTGGTTTCACGCGTTAGCGGAACCATCCTGCCTGAAAGTAACCCCATCAAAACATTTGCTGATACTTTCCCTGCCGGAACTCTGAGTGGAGCACCTAAAGTGAGGGCAATGCAACTGATTTCAGAAATTGAGTCTCACAATAGGGGTGCCTATGGCGGATGCATTGGATTTATCGGCTTCAACGGCAATCTGAATCAAGCCATCACCATCCGGACTTTTGTGAGTCGTGGAAACACACTCTTTTATCAGGCAGGTGCCGGAATCGTGGCAAAAAGCAACGACGAGAGCGAACTGCAGGAGGTCAACAACAAACTTGGTGCCCTCAAAAAAGCCATTGACATTGCCGCAACCCTGAAAAATTAAGAAAAATGAAGAAAATAGTATTGATAGACAATTACGACTCTTTTACGTACAACCTTGTGCATCTGATCAAATCACTGGGATACGAGGTGGATGTTCGGCGGAATGATGCCATTTCCATTGAAGAGGTCGCTGCTTATGACAAGATCTTGCTGAGTCCCGGACCAGGAATTCCATCTGAAGCAGGTTTGCTGCTTGACATTGTCAAACACTTTGCTTCCACCAAAAGTATTCTTGGCGTTTGCCTGGGACACCAGGCTATCGGCGAAGTCTTTGGAGCAACTCTTATCAATCTCAAAGAGGTGCACCATGGCGTGGCTTCCCAAATAAACGTGACAGTCGAGGATCTGCTTTTTACAGGACTAGGAAGTTCCTTTGAAGCAGGCAGGTACCACTCCTGGGCCGTTAGTCCGGTTGGATTTCCGGATGAACTGGAAGTAACTGCTCTGGATGATTCTGGAGAGATCATGGCGCTGCGTCATAAAACGTATGATGTACGTGGAGTTCAGTTTCATCCGGAATCTGTGCTGACCCCTGTAGGAAGTAAGATTATGCTAAATTGGTTAAGTAGTTGAGAACTGAGAGTTGAGAGTTGAGAGTTGGGAAAAGAAATTGAGAAACTGGGAAACGAAGAAACAAAGAAATGCTCAATTCCAACACACTTTGAACTCTCAATTCTCGGTTCTCAACTCTCGGTTCTCAACTCTCAGTTCTCAACTCTCAACTTTATAAAATGAAGCAGATATTGTACAGACTATTCGAACACCAGTTCCTTGGACGCGATGAAGCGCGGGAAATACTACAGAACATGGTGTCAGGGAAATATACCGAAGCGCAAATTGCGTCATTGATTACCGTTTTCCTGATGAGAAGCATCTCCGTAGAGGAGCTTTCCGGTTTTCGGGATGCTTTGCTGGAGATGCGCGTGTTGACCGACCTGAGCGAATTTGATCCTATTGACATCGTGGGAACCGGGGGTGATGGCAAGAATACCTTCAATGTATCAACTGCCGCTTGCTTTGTCGTGGCAGGAGCAGGGTATAAAGTGGCCAAACATGGCAATTATGGAGCAACATCTGTGAGCGGCGCTTCCAATGTGATGGAATACCATGGGGTAAAATTTACCACTGACATCGATAAATTAAAGCGATCAATCAGCGTAACGAATATGGCTTATCTCCATGCTCCGATCTTCAATCCGGCACTCAAAGCAGTGGCGGGAGTCAGGAAAAGCCTGGGGGTTCGCAGTTTCTTTAATATGCTGGGACCGCTGGTTAATCCAGCCATGCCAAGAAATCAGCTGCTTGGAGTTTACAACCTTCCGCTGCTAAGGCTCTATAGTTATTCCTTCCAGCAGATAGGGAATCGTTTCGCAGTAGTGCATAGTCTGGATGGATATGATGAGATTTCGCTGACTGATTCGTTCAAAGTTATTTCGAATCAAAACGAACACATCTATTCGCCTGAGGAGATAGGGTTTATCCGCAATGCAGAAGCTGATCTTTTTGGCGGTGACACAGTGGAGCAGGCATCAGCAATTTTCGACAAGGTTATTAATGGTGTCGCTACTCCTCAGCAAAACAACTGTGTGCTGGTCAATGCTGCTTTTGCCATCAGGGTACTTTGTCCTGAGAAAACGATTGCCGGATGTATTGAAGAAGCACGCGTTTCGCTGGTCAGCGGAAAAGCAAAGGAAAAATTCAGGAAATTTGTAGAACTCAATTCATAAAAATGCGAGACATTCTTCAAGAGATCATCGCCCATAAACGCGTTGAAGTGGAACAGCAGAAAAAGCTTGTTACACCCGAAATCCTTGCGGGACAGCTTTTGGAGGCCATAGGCAGACCAACGATATCCATGAGGTCAGCATTGGCAGCCTCCCCTACCGGGATTATCGCAGAATTCAAGCGGAAGTCCCCATCCAAAGGGTGGATATTTCCCGATGCCAGGATAGAAGAGGTTGTTCCGGCATACGAAGTTGCCGGGGCATCTGCCTGCTCAATCCTGACTGATGCCAATTTTTTCGGGGGATCCCTGGAAGATCTTCGCACCGCCAGAAAGCTGGTGAATCTGCCCCTGCTGCGAAAAGAGTTCATCATCGATGCTTACCAGCTTGCCGAAGCAAGAGTCGCTGGAGCTGACGCCGTGCTGCTGATCGCTGCTGTGCTTACGGTGGAAAAATGCTTATCTCTGGCGCAGGCAGCCCGCGAGCTGCAGCTTGAAGTGCTTCTTGAGATTCATGATGCATCAGAATTGGGTCATCTGAATCCATTCATCGATATGCTCGGCATCAACAACCGTAATCTGGGCACCTTCCACACCACCCTCGACCACTCTTTCAACTTGGCGGCGAAAATGAGGGAGGCCAACAGCCAAGTACTTTTGGTCTCCGAAAGCGGGATCTCCAAACCCTCTACTGTTAATGAACTGCGCGAAAAGGGGTTTTGCGGTTTCCTGATCGGCGAGACCTTTATGAAAGGCGGCAAACCCGGCGAGACTCTCTCCAACTTCATCAAAGGAATTCACCATGCTGGTTAAAGTATGCGGCCTCCGCGATCCTGAAAATATACGACAGGTAGCCGCCATTCCAGGCGTCGACCTCATCGGACTGATTTTCTATCCCCCATCGACACGCTATGTTGATTCGGAGGCAACGGCAGACGCACTTGCTCCAATCGCTAATGTGAAGGCCGTAGGCGTCTTTGTGAACGAGCAACCTGAGGTTGTAATCCAGAAAGCGTTCCAATACCATCTCAGCTATATCCAGCTTCACGGCAGTGAGAAGCCAGAATACCTGTCCAATCTCAGGACGTTTCTTCCTTTCAGCATCAAACTGATCAAGGCTTTCTCCATCAAAACGGAGGAAGACCTTCTGCAGACTTCAGGGTACAAAGCGCACTGTGAATACCTCCTTTTCGATACCCCGACCAGTGGATATGGCGGATCCGGCCGGACTTTCGACTGGAACATTCTGCAATACTATACCGGCTCCACCCCTTTTATCCTAAGCGGTGGGATTGGTCCGGACAGCCATGAATCGCTTCTTCATTTTCACCACCACCTATGGGTCGGCATCGACCTGAACAGCCGCTTCGAAACAGCACCTGCCGTGAAGGATGTCGAACTCCTCTCCGGATTCATTCAAAATATTAAAAATCACCCGTTATGAACCGCTTGACACAACTCTTCCAAAACCCGACTCACAAGATTTTATCTGTCTATTTCACAGCAGGGTATCCCAATCTCGGGGATACAATTCCAATTTTGACGGCACTCGAAAAGCAGGGAGTCGATTTGGCTGAGATTGGCATCCCCTTCTCCGATCCGATGGCAGATGGTCCGGTGATTCAGAAATCCGCCGGTGATGCCCTTCACAACGGGATGTCACTCAAACTGCTCTTTGAACAATTGAAAGCAGTGCGCACTACCGTGAAAATGCCATTGGTCATGATGGGTTACCTAAACCCGATCATGCAATACGGTTTCGAAAGGTTCTGCCAATCCTGCGAGGAAGTTGGTATCGATGGTGTTATCATCCCCGATCTCCCGTTTGCAGACTATCTGGCAAACTACAAAATCATTGCCGACAGGCATAATCTGAAGATGATCATGCTGATCACTCCGGAAACCTCAGAAACAAGAATTAGATTGATAGACGAGCACACCGAAGGATTCATATACATGGTTTCCAGCGCCTCCACCACCGGTGCACAACAGGCATTTGACCAAGGGAAGCAGGACTATTTCACACGGGTGGCAGATATGAAGCTTCGCAATCCGCTTTTAGTTGGCTTTGGGATCAGCAACAAAAATACGCTTGACGCCGCCTCAGAACACACCCGCGGGGCCATTGTCGGCAGCAAATTTATCCAGCTTCTGGGCGAATGTGAAACACCGGAAGAGGCAGTTTCTGAACTGCTGAAAGCGTTGAAGAATTAAATAGTAAAGATAAAAAGGCTGTCGCTGGAATTGAGTTTTCTGTGTTGGAGCAAAATATTTGGGTCAGGGTGGCTAAATAAATTAGAATCACGCAACTGTTAAGTAGTGTCGGACATCTAATATTTAGACCGAAACCAAAACGAACATCATGAAAAACCGGAATCTATTTGTTTATTTCCTCACCATCCTGCTTATTTCTGTATTTGGATCACTTCAAAGTCGCAGGCCTGATGAAACTGAGGACTACAAACCCAACATTTACCTCTATCCATTGTCCAAATCACAAGTGGATGTTGAAATTTCTTTCCCATCTGGAGGAGAAGTCACAACTTCCATCCCAGCCTACAAAAATGGTTGGAAAGTCAGTGTCGACACTACAGGAAAGATTAACAACCAATATGATTACCTGTTTTACGAAAGCAGACAGCCCAATACTTGGCAACTAAAAAAAGGCTGGGTGATCAGGCAAAATGAACTCAAAGATTTCTTTGTTTCAAATCTGAGTTCATACGGCTTCAAAGGAAAAGAGATCAATGATTTCACGGAATACTGGCTGCCTCGATTTAAGAAATCAGCGTATTACAAAATCTATCCTCAGGAAACAGCCATAGTTGATAAACTGATTAGGCTAACTATCTCCCCAAAACCAGACCATCTGCTTAGATTGCATTATGTAATCAAAGAGACGAATGAACCTACTAACAATTTAGATATTCCTACAACGCCTCCCAAATTTAACCGTCAAGGATTCTATGTCACCGAATGGGGAGTGATTTTATAAATACAGTTTCAATATTGAGAATTTGTTCTGTGAATATTCATTGATCGCCAACTGATTGTGCCAATTGTGATGAAAAAACTGATTATTCCTGTTAAATTTGAACAGGCAATCCAGAATTTCCATGCAAGAGACAATCTCCAGCCACTATACCTCGAAGATATCAATCCTCGAAACCGAACTAAGAACCATTAAGCAGGTGCTCTCCCGCCTCTACCTAATGCGTCTGGTCACCTTCCTCGCCTTCGTCGCTATGCTGGTCCTTTTCATCCGCTCAGAATCTAATGCCCTCTTCCCTCTTCTCTCCCTCCTTTTTTTCGCCGCCTTTCTACTAGCCGTGAAAGTGGATTTGAAATATGCTTTCAGGGAAAAATTCACTAACAACCAACTGCTCCTTAATCAAAACGAACTCAGGATTCTCGATCACCAATATTCCGACCGTGAAACAGGTGCCGGCTACCACTCGATCAATCCGCACCTCTCGGCCGACTTCGACCTATTCGGCGCAGGCTCCCTCTTCCAATACCTCAACCGTTGCTCTACTCTCGGTGGAAAACAGAAACTTGCTGAAGGTCTCTGTCAGTCGCGGCAGGAAGTGACCATCATCCTGGAAAAACAGCAGGCAATAAGCGAACTGGTGAAAAAGCATGAATTCGTCTCCGACTTCCAAACCCATGGGATGTTCATCACCGAAAAAGGCAACGAACTCGAAAGCCTCGAGACCTGGCTTGGATTGCCAGAAGTGAAAAGCCGGTTGCTACCTTTTCTCTGCATTTTGATCCCCATCCTCAACTTCTGCTGGATGACGCTCGTGATCCTTGGAATCTTCACCATCAATTCGCTTTGGATACCGGTGATCGTGAGCCTCTCCATTGTAGGCTCCCATCTAAAGGCCATCAACAAAGCCCACAGCCTCCTCAGCAAAACTGCCGGAACGCTCAAAAGCTACACCACTATTATCCGGCTCATGGAGTCAGAAAAATTCCAATCCGTTTTCCTCACCCGCCTGCAAGGAAAGCTCTCCCTCAACGGAATGAAAGCCGGTGATTCCCTCACCTCACTATACCGATTGCTCAACAGCTTCGACCAGAGGCTGAATGTGCTGGTTTCAATTATTTTAAACGCCCTTTTGTTGTACGACATCCAAATCTGGCTGCGGCTCGGAAAATGGAAGGCACAGCACAGGAGCAAAGTTACCTCCTGGTTTGAAGCCCTTTCCGAACTGGATGCCATCACAAGTTTCTCTGTCTATGCATTCAACAACCAGGGAGCGGTAACCTACCCGGAAGTTGCAGAGGAGGAGTTAACGTTTCAAGCCACGGAGATGGGTCATCCGCTGCTTCACCCTGCTAAAAGGGTCAGAAACAGCTTTGGCTTTTCCGGAACACCCCGCATATTGATTATCACCGGCGCCAATATGGCCGGCAAGAGTACCTTTCTGCGCACACTCTCTATCAATCTCATTCTGGCGATGAACGGCGCGCCGGTCTGCGCGAAGGGATTCCGCTTCACCCCCTGCGATCTCCTCTCCAGCATCAAGATCCAGGACTCCCTCTCCAACAACGAATCCTACTTCTATGCCGAATTGGTGCGAATTCGGGAGATCATCAACCATGTGCAGGCACATCCCCGCTCACTTGTGGTTCTGGATGAAATTTTGAGAGGCACGAACACCAAAGACAAACAAACCGGATCGCTTGGTTTACTTGAAAAACTGATCTCCCTCAAAGCTGTCGTGCTGATAGCTACCCACGATCTGACGCTGGGAGAAATGGAAAGGAACTACCCCGATATCGTCACCAACAATTGCTTCGAGGTCGAACTCACCAACGACCAGCTGACCTTCGACTACAAATTAAAAAATGGAATCAGCCAGAAATTGAATGCAAGTTTTTTGATGAAGAAGATGGGAATTATAGATTAAATGTTAAATAAACTAATCAATAGAGAAATTATACCATGAAAAAAAATATACTTATTTTAATCGCGTTAATGTTTCTTGTCAACGCATGCCATGGGCAAAACAGAGTGATTGATAAAACAGTTGTCAATGAACTGGATCTTGAAAGATATCTTGGTCAATGGTATGAAATTGCCCGTTTCAACCATTTTTTTGAACGCGGACTGGTAGGGGTAACTGCGACCTATTCCCATCGGGAGGATGGTATGATAAAGGTTGTAAACAGCGGATATAAAGGGACATTGAACGGAGAGAAATCTGAAGCGATTGGAAAAGCAAAAATACCTGACGCCAATGTACCGTCGAAATTAAAAGTTTCTTTTTTTTGGATCTTTTATGCCGACTACTTTGTGCTTGAATTGGATAAAAATTATCAATGGGCAGTTATTGGCAGCAGCTCTGACAACTATTTATGGATTCTCTCCCGTACACCACAAATGGAGAAAAGTCTTTACAATGAATTGCTTAAAAAAATTGCAAAAAGAGGTTATGACGTGAATAAACTAATCGCTGTTGAACAAAAAACTGATTAAAACATGAAATCCCTCCTCTTTCTTCTCTTTTCCTTTTTGGGTATCCAGGCCTTTGGCCAGATTAGCGAAATAAATACCAACTCTTTCGTTAATAAATATTCCCAACTCAACGACACCCTGCCACAGGTTGTCTACAAAAACAATCCCTTCTCGCATAAGGATGTTGCATGGTTTGTGAATGATCTATTTGTTGGTCAATCTGGCATGACAGCTTTGAATCCTGATCTGATAGCCACATTGAATGTGGAGAAAAAGGATATCGAAATCGATAACATCAACTATTATGGAAAGGTTAACATCACAATGAAGGAGAACTATCATCCGAAATTCATCTCGCTGAATGAGTTGAAATCAAAATACACCAACCTAAAAGATTCGTCTGTATTGTTTATAATTGAAAACGATATCATTCGGGGGGATTATGCCAAGTGCATGGTAGATGAGAACTATCTACTGCAGATCGTTGTAGACAAAGTGGATCTTAAGGCTGAAAAGATGAATTTCCACCTGGTAAAACTTCTTACCCGGACTCCTGAAAATATCAAAAAAACAAAGGAAATCAGAATTCGTGGAGCTAATGAACCGGGGAAAAACTAAACAAATTTTACGACAACCAGCGCCATCAGGAGTGTGATGATCGAGACTATCATGATAAAATTGCCAAATTTGCCAACATTCTCTTCCGAATCGCGGGCAATGTAGCCGGTAATAACACCAATAACGGCCAGGAGAATTAAAATGGATGCAACAATGGTATAACCGGCAAAAAGTGTGAGTGCTACCAGACCAGGCATTCCGACCAAGGTGATCAAAAGAACAGTCAGGCATCCTTTGGCTTGAATAAACTGAAAAAAGACTGAGAAAAATTTGATCAGGAAATAGGCAATCAGTACAAGGAAAAGAAGTGCAGGGACAACCAGCCAAGGGTTGTACAAATCAATCTTAAATGCCGATTCCAATGTATCCATGATGTAAAGTTAGAAAAATGTTGAACATATGTAACATTTTTCATTTTTGGACGATCGCTTTGATCATCTGCTGAAACATCACCAAATGAATTGGTAGAAGTCCCCACCAATAAACACGGCCGCTCAATCCTTTTGGCATAAAGGTCGCAGTTTGGGTTAAATAAAACCCATCCTCCCTCAGAACAATCTTGAATTCCAGCCAGGCCTCGCCAGGCACCCTCATTTCGGCAAACAAAAGCAATCTTTTGTTTGCTCGATCGGCAATCAATACCCTCCAGAAATCAAGTGCATCACCC